>Ga0307991_1002939_pt1 | contig 11286 bp, 7 predicted proteins | sample EllFjometagen131_FD_203146 | JGI IMG/M metagenome (GOLD analysis project Ga0307991, IMG submission 203146) | Marine microbial communities from Ellis Fjord, Antarctic Ocean - #131 | ecosystem: Environmental > Aquatic > Marine > Unclassified | place: Southern Ocean | collected 2014-10-08 | reverse complement strand
TATAAAAAGCATATTCAAAATCCGATAAGCCCATCTCTTGGGACTCTTTGTCCATCTCCTGTATTTCTTTGCCTAATGCGATCAATTCCTCAATGACTTCTGCGGCGGTTAAGATTTTGCTGTGATATTTTTTGATGGAGTTTTCCAGCATTTCCATTAAGGATTTGCTCTGTACAAGGTTCTTTTTTGTTCTTGCTTTTATTTCCTCATTGAGCAGCTTTTTCAAGACTTCCAGTGCAATGTTTTTGTGTTGCATATTTTTTACTTCCAGAAGGAACTCTTCTGAAAATATCGATATGTCCGGCTTTTTAATTCCTGCAGCATCAAAGACATCGATAACCTGCTCGGTCACCAGCGCCTTGTCAATGACCTGCCTGATCACTGTTTCCATTTCCTCATCGGTTTTGCCAGCACCCGTGACGTCAAATTTTGCCAATCGTGCTTTTACCGCCTGAAAGAACCCTACCTCATCCTTGACATCCATTGCCTGTTCGTGGGGGATGGCAATAGAAAAGACTTGAGACAAGGCGTTAACCTCGTTGATGTATCTCTTTTTCCCGTTTTCCAGGCCAAGGATGTGTTCTTCTGCGGCAAGAATAAGACTAAGCTTCTTCCCTGTGTCAGCCGCGAAGTATTCTTCATAGGCAAAACCATGAAACATCTGAGAAACGACTTCCAGCTTTTCCAGCATCATTTTAACCGCTTTTTCCTGCGCGATTGCCGGGTCACCTTTTCCGCCGCTGTCCGAATAGAATGAAAGGGCCTTTTTAAGGTCTGATGCAATACCGAGGTAATCGACTATAAGCCCGCCGGGTTTATCCTTATAAACACGGTTAACCCGAGCGATTGCCTGCATCAGATTATGCCCTTTCATGGGTTTGTCTATGTAAAGCGTGTGCAGTGAAGGAACATCAAACCCCGTCAGCCACATATCTCTGACAATAACCAGTTTGAGTTCATCATCCGGATCTTTCATCCTGTCGGCTAGCGCTCTACGCTGATCTTTTGTTGTATGGTGTTTGGAGATTTCAGGCCCATCAGAAGATGCAGACGTCATCACCACTTTAATGACACCTTTTTTCAGGTCGTCACTGTGCCACTCGGGTTTGATGTCGATGATTGCTTTATAAAGCTTGGCGGCAATTCGGCGAGACATGGCAACAATCATGGCCTTGCCCTCAAATACTTCCTGTCTTTGTTCAAAATGATCGATAATATCCTGAGCCACCTGTTGTATCCGGTCTTCACTTCCAATGAGCGCTTCCAGTTGTGTCCATTTTGCCTTGGCCTTTTGCGTAACGGTAAATTCTCCCACTTCCAGTTCATCGTCCAAATCGTCAACAAGCTTTCGGCCCTCTTCGCTGAGGTTAATCTTCGCCAGTCTGCTCTCGTAAAAAATCCTGACCGTTGCGCCATCATCAATTGCTTGGAGGATATCGTAAACATCAACATAGTTGCCAAATACCGCCGGTGTATTGACGTCGATATTTTCAATGGGCGTTCCGGTAAAACCGAGATAGGTCGCATTCGGCAGTGCATCACGTAGATACTTGGCAAACCCGTACACAGTCTTTTTGCCGACTATGGCACCGTTTTCATCCTTGGCGTCGATGGTCTTGGCCTTAAACCCATACTGCGTCCGGTGGGCTTCGTCGGCAATGACGATGATGTTTTCTCTCTCCGAAAGGGTCTCATAGATATTGCCATTATCGGGTTGGAATTTTTGGATGGTGGTAAACACCACACCGCCCGATGCAACCTTGAGCAAATCCTTCAGGTGGTCTCTGTTTTCCGCCTGTACCGGCTCCTGCCTGAGCAGTTGCTTCGAGGCGGCAAAGGTATCGAATAGCTGATCATCCAAATCATTCCTGTCGGTAATGACCACAACAGTGGGGTTATCCATAGCCAGGACAATCTTTCCCGTATAAAAAACCATGGACAGAGATTTGCCGCTTCCCTGCGTGTGCCATACCACGCCGCCCTTCCTGTCCCCCACAGGTTGAGAATCCACTCCGGTAAGACCATAGCTTGCGGGGGATTCCGTCAACATCGGCCCATCTGATATCTTGGCTTTGGTTGCGGAATAGCCGGATGCCCTAAGGGTCGATTCTACTGCTCGATTCACCGCATAGTGCTGGTGATAGGATGCCATTTTCTTTACGGTCTCAATGGTGATTATGCCTGTTTTCCTGTCTTCTTTCTTTGATTTTTCAAAGACAATGAAATGACGGATCAAGTCCAGCAGGGTTCTCTTGTCGAGCATCCCCTTAATCAGAGTTTCCAGCTGCCCGATGAGCGCTGAGGCTTCAACCTTGCCGTCTGATGTTTTCCAGGCCATGAAACGGGTGAATCCAGAGGAAATAGTGCCAGCTTTTGCTTCCAGGCCGTCGGAAATAATCATCAATCCGTTATAGGTAAACAACACTGGAATAGCCTGTTTATATGTTTGCAGTTGTTTAAAAGCCGACCTTACAGTTGCGTTTTCATCAGCAGGATTTTTAAGCTCAATAACAACAAGAGGCAAGCCGTTCACAAACAGAATCACATCTGGCCGTTTGTTGACATTGTTTTCGATGACGGTAAGCTGGTTGGCAACCAGAAAATCATTATTTTCCGGATTCTTAAAATCGATCAGCCAGACCAGGTCGCCCCGATTGTTACAGTCCTTTTGGTAACTGACTTTTATGCCTTCGGTCAACATCCGGTGGAAGGCTTCATTGTTTGCAATCAGTTCAGGAGAATTGAGCCGCTGGATCTGCTTGATGGCATCTTCCCGGATATCCTCCGGGAGGTTGGGGTTAATCCTTCTGACGGCACTCCGCAGCCGCTCTAGGAGCAGCACATCCTCAAACAATTTCCGTTCAGGGGTGTCGCTGTCGGGAGCAATGGAAGGGGCATAGATGTATTGATATCCCTGCTTTTCAAGCAATTCGATGGCAAAATTTTCTATCGCGCTTTCAGTTATTTTATTTCCCATCTTTTTCCCCGGTAATCCGTTTTACTTCTTTGTCAAAATCAGAGAGGTAGTCTTTATCCTGCCCGATTCGGTACCCCTCATATTCCTGCTCAGCTTTGAGCTTGGCCTCCAATGCGGTAACTTTGCCCTTATCCTGAAGAATGGGATAGTTAGACAATTCCAAAAAGTTGTTCAGAAATTCAACCCAGTCCGCCATTTTCATCAGAATCTGCCGCTGTGCCCTGTTTTCCGCCAAATCAAGATAGGCTGAAACGATCTGATTAAGTTCTTTTATGTGTTCTTCACTCAGGTAATTTTTTGCAACAGCAACATCTGATTTTAAGATTTTGTCGTCCGGCGCATATTTCCAACTGGTCAGACCCATGTGGATTTTAGTCGCATCGGCTGAATCATAAATGATTTCAGCCGCCGTTTTTCCTGTGATGGCCCAATGCATCTTGTTTTGGACTGTGGCGAAAAAATCTTTGGTAATAGGCGCATGGTTATCATAATCAGCCGAGAGCGCATATATATCGGTAATCTTTTGATAAAAGCGCCGCTCACTGGCCCTGATTTCCCGGATACGTTCAAGGAGTTCGTCAAAATAATCTTTACCAAAAGCCCGTTTGCCCTGTTTGAGCCGTTCATCATCCAGCACAAATCCTTTGATGATGAATTCCTTCAGAGTTCTGGTGGCCCAGATGCGGAACTGCGTGGCCTGGTGAGAGTTGACGCGATAGCCGACAGAGATGATGGCATCGAGGTTATAGAATTCCATTTTTCGCTTGACCTGCCTGCTTCCTTCCATTTGAACTGTTTCCAAAATGGAAAGAGTTGCTTCCTTTTGCAATTCTCCACTTTCGAATATGTTTGCCAGATGCTTGCTGATGGCGGGTATGTTGACCCCGAAAAGCTCGCCGATTGCCTTTTGCGTCAGCCAAACAGTTTCGTCTTTAAAAAAGACCTCAATATTCACTTTCCCATCGCTTCCGGTGTAGAGGAGGAAATTTGACTGTTTGTCGGGGAGGTTATTTTTATTCATGACCATTTGCCTCCATATAGTTTGCTGGTGAAGACGTGAATGTATATGCAGCTCCGCTTTTCGAGAAGTTCGATGACAGGACCGTCCCTTCTCCTTCAATTTGAACTATCGAGGAATCCTCGGCAGTATGTGCAAATTTTGCACATACTGTATCTTCCTGTAATTCATTCTCTAAAAAAATGTTTCCCAAATGCTTGGTAACAACCGTTCTATCTACATCAAACAGTTCCGCCATTCGTTTTTGAGGCAGCCAGATGTTTTCACTGGCGTACAGCACTTCTATATTAATTCCCCCCTCAGGGGTTTGATATACAGCGATCTGATTGTCAGGGATCTTTTTTGTTTTTTTCATTTAATACTTTCCCTCCGGCATATCGTATGTCTGCGTGCGTTCGCGTACAGGCAGGTCCGGGGCAATGGAAGGGGCGTAGATATACTGGTAGATCTGTTTTTCGAGGAATTCGATGGCAAATTTTCCTATTGGTGAGGCGGTGATCTTATTCATTTAAAATCTTTTAGAAATCTTGATATATTTCTTCTTTTATAATCTCCCCAAGGCATCAACCTTTTTTCCGGCCAGGTTACATAGAGAAAACGCTTAGATCTTGTAAATGCGACATAAGTATTGTTCTTTTCCTGAACCATTTCATTCCCTCCGCTTTTAATTGCACGATAGTCTGGAAAAGTTTCATCATCCATGCCCATCAGGAAAACAATGTCGTATTCTTGGCCTTTCATTGTATGTACTGTGCTTAGTGTAATGCCATTTTTTTGTGCTAAAGGGTGCGTTTTCCCAAGAGCCATTGCATTCTTGAATTGTTGTAGTGATTTTTTATCAGTTCTTTTAGCATACTCATACCAATGCACTAACAATTCTTCAATATCATGCGATATCATTCTTTTTTCATTGTCATCGTCTATAGGGTTAGTTTCTTCTATAAATTTTGACAAATTATTAAGGCATAATTTTAAATTGAGGCCATCATCGCTTAATTTACTTACTTCAATTAGCACTTGTTTGTATTCCACCGTATCTATGCAATTTATTAGTTCTTGTATATTTTTAGCTTCTGGATTCTTGCATAATTCAAGCAGTCTATACCAATGAAGAGTATCTTGTGGATTCAATGTAACACGAAAAGCCATGTCAAATACTTTCATTAATTTTGATTCAAATTTAATGGCACCGGGGGTTATTTTGTAATAGTAAGGCACCTTCTTTTCATCAAAATATTCCGATAAATGTTTGAATACATATTTATTTCTAGCAAGAATGGCGATTTTTTCATGTGTAATATCCCCCTCAATATCATCAGCTTCGCCAAGCCCGGTCAGTTTAGCTATTTTTTCAGCAATCCATGAAGCTTCAGCTTCTTCATCAGCCATCTTGTGTATTTCAAAAATTCCCGGATAATAAATGTTGATAATATCAGACGAGTCAGCAATAATATTTTGAGCGGCACGTATAACATTCTGTGACGAACGATAGTTTTCTTTCAGTTCAAAAATCTCAGGCTGGAAATCTTCAACGAACATTTTGGTCATATATTCGGATGATGAACCGTTAAAAGCGAATATTGATTGATTTGGATCGCCAACCATCATAACATTTCTCTGCTCATTAACGGTTATTGAGCGTAGTAATTGATACTGTGCATAGTTCAAGTCTTGTGCTTCATCTATACAAATATATTCATAAGTTCTTCTGTATAAAGCAGCAATCTTCGGGTTTTGAATAAAAAGATTATAGCTTAACAAAATAAGATCATCAAAATCTATTGCATTATTTGAACTTAAAATGTCCTGATATGTTGTATAAAGTAACACAAGGTCTGGATCATCGCTTTCAGTTATAAGCTCATCCTCGGTTAAGAGCTTTCGTTTTACTTCTGAAATAAAATTTAACGCTCTGTAAGAAAGTCCTTTTTGCTGTTTTGAATTTAGTTTCTCATAGCTCTGTTGGTAAGAAGGCGTTTGATTAATAGCCTGCTCAATCAGTTTAAGCCTGTCGGATTCATCTTCAAAAATATGAGGGATATTCGTGAAGCCGATTAGTTGCCCATGGTTTTCCAGCACCCGCTGGCAGAAACCATGGAAAGTACCAATAAAGAGGCGTTCTTTTATGTCGTCAAGGTTTCCAAGCCTTTCTTTCATTTCCTCTCCAGCCTTGTTGGTAAATGTGATAGCAAGAATTTTCCGCTGTGTTGTGCCGAGCAGCCTTTTTATCCTTTCAGTAAGTACTCTTGTTTTGCCACTTCCAGCACTTGCTCTTACCAAAATGGCTCCCTTTACGAATGAAACGATTTCCGCCTGTTTAGGAGATAAATTCATCTTATCCACCTGGGTTCCTCCTTTACAGAATGCTTTCCATTTTTTTGAACAGCTCCGTTACTTTCGGTGGCAATGCTTTATGGCTTTCTATTATTGCCTCGGCGATCACAGGACTGAGCTGAGTTTTTTGTGAAATCATACAATCATATAGAGCATCTTTAAAGCCTTGGTCTCCGTTGTAATTTCTTAAAATATCTTGGTAAATATTTTGGGAACATTTATCGCAAACTTTATCAGTTTTTATTCTATCCTTTTTGGTCCCATCTTTTGTTTTAATTTGATCTTCTAAATATTCTTCAGAATGTAATTTAATAAAAGCCGATTTTATTTCATCTACATAGTCGTTCTCTATCAAATATTTTTCAAAATCACACCCCTTGTCTAACACAAGGATATTAGGCTCTTTTCCGATATCTATTTCTGTGGCATATAGCTTTTTTAAAGCTGACTGGACATTTTTTTTTGCATCATTCTCGCCATCGCTAAATATAAACCACGGGATTCTTAAAGACTTAGCAATTCTTAAAAATGGGAGATAATTGCCTGACCCTCCCACACCCACAAAATCAATGCCCATCTCCACTGGTATCTTCCCGAAATAATTTTCAGCAAAAATTGGCAATGCCTGTTCTTCTGTTTCTCCTTCAAAAAAGACAATTGCTTTAGAAAAGAATATTTCCCCTCTGGTATTAATAACCTGTCTTTGTATTTTCCTAATCTCTTCAGGTGATAATTCTTTTGTATTAATTACTCCACAGGTGACAGACAGATCATCTTTGTAAAAGTTCCTAATTTGAGATAATTTAGCAGATGCTGCAATATAAGGAGAATGTGTTGATATAATTTTCTGCCCTTTAACACCTTGAATTTGACTGTAAAGTTTTTTCTGTGCGTTGGGGTGTAAATGCGCTTCCGGTTCTTCGATTGCCAATATGGGAAAAAACGGTGTCTGCTCATTTTCTGCATTTTTATTCAGTAGATTGATAAATGCCTTTAAGGTAAGCAAGGATGACCAACTGCGTGTACCCATGCCATGATATTCCATTGAGAAGCTGTCCTCATTGTCACTGTAGTGAATAGATAACCCTTTGTTTAAATCTCGTATCTTTTTAGTAAATGGTGTTATTTCTACGCCTTCGCTTGACGTATCCATTGCTGAATCTAACTCTTTAAGAGTTGTTTTAATATTTGAGAGAATATCGCTACTATTTACCGCTAGTTCGTTCAGGTCTTTTATCTGCTTTTCAATATTTATCACATCATTTTTAGAATATTCAATTTTTGAAATCATTTTTCCGAGGTATGAATTTCTCACTTTCATATCTTCGAGGATATCCCTTTGCGCATCCATATAGAAAAACATCACTTCATCATAATGAAAAACTTTTTCTTTCCCATTTACAGTTTCATACCAAGACACATGCTCTTCATTTTCAAAAGGCGGCCAATCCGGCAAAATATATTGCTTTGATTTATAAGTAGCTTTGATTTTATCATAAGTCACGACCGTGCGTAGAGGAATAAATGATTTACCTTCTGTGTCAATTGCTATTCTTTCTTCTGTGAAAAGGATTTCCCAATCCGCACCAAAATCATCACTAATTTGACCATCTTCACCAATTGGGACTATTTTCATATCAACAATAATTCTATCTGAACTATTGTTATCTGAAGTATAAAAATCATCTTGAGTTATAAACTGTCTGTTACCCAGGGCAATTTGCATGGCTTTCAAGAATGACGTTTTACCAGTATTATTCATTCCTGTTAAAACAGTCACTGATCCAAGATCGACTTCAATGTTTTGTAACCCTCGTAGCCCTGATACTCTAATTGTTTTAACTAAAATGCTCATGTTTTCTCCACTAACACCCCACATGGACTTTGCCGCTCATAAGTTTTGGCAATAGTGTGTCTCGAAGTTTTTCAAGGGTGTGAATTTGGATGGTATTCGAAATGACTTTATCATCAATCGGTTTGACTTCAGCTTGATACTTGTCAACCAATTCGTTTGGAGGAATAACAATTTCAAGCGCCTCAAAATCAGCCTTACTTATTGATCCAAAGACTGTTCCTGTATCATTAAATGACTGAATCTCTTTCATCAGGGATTTCAGTTTGAAATAGGAGTACGTGTAATAATCATTATTTCGCTTGTATCTAAACGCTGCAACACCGCGACCAATGCAACATTTTTCGATTGCCATATTTTGAGCACCTACCGGTGCACGCACGCTTATCAGTGTAGCGTATTTTTCAGCAAAGCGTTTCGGATCAGTTGTAAATATCCTTCTTTTCGGAAAGCGGAATTCAAAATCTGCATTGCCCTGAAACATCGGAATACCTTCACCAGTTTCGTTGTAACTTTCACCTGGCGGAGAAGAGCCCATTATATAATCAAATTCATCTGGAATTTCCCCATTATCCCAACCCTCCTGCGCTTCCTCCACAAACCACTGCCTAAAAAGCGTTTCTGCCATGGCTTCGAGGGTTTTGTTCTGGCGGTAGAGCAGGTCTATTTTGTCGTCGAGACTGGAAAGGAGTGAGGCAATGGCTTTTTGTTCGGGAAGAGGGGGAAACAAGAACGACAATGATTTTAAAGTTGAACCTGCAAGTTCACCAAAGGTTGTTCCGGTAGATTGTGATTTTAAATATTCAACGTTGTTTTTTAAAAGATAAAATAAAAACAAACTATCACTTTTTGAATTAGGGATTAAACTTCTAAACCCTTGATTTGTTGTAATTTCATTCAATGCAATTGCTAAATATCCTATAGGAGCCCTTGAACTTAATAAAACCGTTCCTTTCGGTAACATCTTTGCACTTGAACTGTTCAAACCTAATTTTGAAACATTTCTACTACCATTTGAGATATAACGCCCAGGAAAATTTGATAAATCTCTTGGAGTTAGCCATGGTATTTCACCATTCCAATATTCTTGAACTTTTGTTTTTGGCGTCCCACCACCAACAATTTCAGCAACGTCGCCTAATTGGTATTTCTTCCACTCACTTTGCATGGATTTACTCCCAAGTTAGATGTGGCGGATGATTAGATCCATTTCGTCCAAACACTTCGATAGTTGTTTTATTTTTGCTCTTTCCCAGAACAATATGAAACCCGTATTTATAGCCATATTGGGTAGTTAATACCCGAAGATTATTCTTGTCCTTTTCTATCCCTTTAATTCTTTTGTTATTCCATTTTTTAATTTCAAAACAAACAAAGTTATTTATATAACCACTACCAGAATCAAAATCCCTCCTATGAATAATAATATCAATAAACCGCTTTGTTGTTGTTCCATCTGGGTTCCGAATCGATTTTCCTGATTGCGGTATTAATCTATAAGATGAACTGTTGAAATCACAATCAACATAATACTCTTTAAATTCGTCTTGGAGATAATGCGCAAATCTAAACACAATGCACCGTTCAGATAATCCTCGGCCAGAGTTTCTTTCAAAGAGACACTGATCTTTGTCGTATAGCCTTCTTAAGGCCTCTTCTACTTTTCTTCTGATTTCCTCCAACTTACCCATTTACTTGCACCTTCTGTAAATTCTTTAGAATCAGACCATTCAGTCTCGCTTCCTCTTTCAACTGCCCTTCAAACTCCGCTTTCAGTTTGGTAAACCTCTCATTAAAATCAAAATCATCCTCGTCATCCACCAAACCAACGTACCGCCCCGGTGTAAGCACATAGTCAAGTTGCTCTACCCGCTCAATGGGAGCTGAATTGCAGAAGCCCTTCACATCCTCGTAATCCCCGTTCGGATTGCGCCAGTTGTGATAGGTGCCTGAGATGGTTGCAATGTCCTCTGCCGGAAACTCCTTGGTTCTGCGGTTGATCAGATGTCCCAGATTGCGGGCATCGATAAAAAGGATTTCGTCGACCCGGTTGCGGAACTTACCATTTGCCTTGTTGCGGCTCAAGAACCACAGGCTGGCGGGTATCTGCGTATTCAAAAACAGCTTTGCAGGCAGGTTGACGATACAATCTACCAGGCGAGCTTCAATCAGTTGTTTGCGGATATCCCCTTCACCGGATGTCTTGGAAGTCAGGGAACCCTTTGCCAGGACAAACCCGGCCTGTCCGCTGGGGCTCAGGTGATACAGAAAATGTTGTATCCAGGCATAATTTGCGTTTCCGGTGGGCGGTGTACCATATTTCCATCTACCGTCTTTTCTGAGAAGATCACCGCTCCAGTCGCTGTCATTGAAAGGCGGATTGGCTATCACATAATCGGCTTTCAGATCCTTGTGAGTGTCATTGAGAAAAGAGCCTTCGTTGTTCCATTTTACCTGGGAACTGTCGATGCCCCGAATCGCAAGATTCATCTTTGCCAGACGCCAGGTGGTCTGATTGCTCTCCTGTCCGTAAATGGAAATATCATTCGCTCTGCCTTGATGGTCGGCCACAAACTTTTCCGACTGCACGAACATACCGCCGGAACCACAGCAGGGGTCAAATACTCTGCCTTTGTATGGCTCCAACATTTCCACCAGTAGTTCGACTACGCTTCGCGGGGTATAGAACTGGCCGCCCTTTTTCCCCTCCGCCAGGGCAAATTCACCAAGAAAATATTCAAACACATGACCCAGCACATCGGCGCTTCGCGCCTTTGCATCACCCAATGCGATATTGCTTATCAGGTCGATGAGACCCCCAAGATTTGTGGGATCAAGGTTGCCACGCGCATAGACTTTGGGTAACACATTTCGGAGAGATGCGTTTTCCCGTTCTATGGCATCCATTGCCTCGTCAACGGTTTTGCCAATTGTCGGCTGTTTTGCATGGGTTTGTAAAAAACTCCATCGTGCGGAAGGAGGCACGAAAAAGACATTCTCCGCTTTGTATTCGTCTTTGTCTTCTGGATCAGCCCCGGTATATTCGCCTTCACCTTTTTTCAGTTTGCTGAATAATTCTTCAAAGGCATCGGAAATATACTTCAG
>Ga0307991_1002938_pt1 | contig 11288 bp, 5 predicted proteins | sample EllFjometagen131_FD_203146 | JGI IMG/M metagenome (GOLD analysis project Ga0307991, IMG submission 203146) | Marine microbial communities from Ellis Fjord, Antarctic Ocean - #131 | ecosystem: Environmental > Aquatic > Marine > Unclassified | place: Southern Ocean | collected 2014-10-08 | reverse complement strand
AAGATGTCAATCTGTCTAAGGTAGGAATCCAGTCTTTTAATTCAGAAGGTGCTGGCTGTGATTATGAAGAGTCCTGTACTCCTGATTCTTTATTTGATGGTGAGTATACTTATATTCTGGCTGACGGTACAACAACTGATGCTGCACCTTACACCGGAACTGACTGTGATGTTGAAGACGACCAGGAAATTGTAGAGTTCATCGCAACTTTAGAACAGATTGGAACACATGGATATACAGTTACTGATATAGATGCTATCTCTAACAACAGTGTATGGTGGATCGATATTCCCGAGCTGCGCATTGACTCTGGTATTGCCGAAGCTGGTTGGGATATTTATGTTGAAATGTGCATATATGAAACACTGGATCAAGGTGGTGTTTGTGGTAACTGTGAAGGCTGCTGTTATACAGTTAAAATCGGCACCATTTGCTGCGAAACTGGACCTGCTGCTGGTTGTACTGATACGCTGGTTTTCCCTTATTTCCCCTCTGTTGATGGAGATTGGTGGTTTGGCTTGTCTGTTGCCAATCTGGGCAGCGAAGACGGTACGGCAATGCTTACTTGGTATGAATCTGATGGTACTGTGGCAACAGCTTCTCTTGATGTTGACGCCAATACTAATAACGCTGACATAGTCTGGGTACTGGATGATTCTTCTACAGAAGGAACTATCGGTAATGCAGGCGGTTATGTTCAAGCTGTAACGGATTTTCCCGCTTCTGGTTTCGCTATGATGGCTAATGGTGAAACAGGTGCCTCCATGGGTTACCTGGCTGAAAAATGCGGAAACTGTGGTGGGTGTTACTAGCAGCAAAATTGATTAAATAACCTTATTAATCAATCTGAAATGATGTATCTCGGGGAAAGGGGGCAACCCCTTTCCCCGAAGTTGTTTGTAAGTCCGAAATTTTTAATTCCGGAGCCATGAAAGTGAAAAAATTTTCAATTCATGCCATTGTATTTGCAGTTATTTTTTTTTTAATGCCTACAAACACCGTTTGGGCGCTTAATCCGTATCAGCCTGAAACACGGGTTGAGATTTTGACGGAGGCGACCGTCGGTGATACGCCCGGGAGCCGGCCGGTTTTTTCCCGAATCATCGCCGGGCCGGTTCAAAAAAATGATGATGTCCGTTCTATCGATTTTTTCAATGCAGCATCCGGCAACCTCATGGGCCGCCTGAAATTTTTACCAGACGGCAAGTTATCCTGGGAGGGAAAAGGGGCAACGGCAAAACGATTTCAAACCAATGACCTGCTCATAATTCCCGGGCTTTTAATTCCAATGGATGTGCTGCCGGTGAACCGGTTTTTCAACACAAAAGAAACAGCTGTCTACGATTTTCGTCGCGAGGCGGGCGGGCGGAGCTTTGTGGACCAAATTCGATTATCCGTGCAATCGGTAAGCAGGGCGCAGGCCCGACAGGCACAATGGCTGCGGCTTGAAAAAGAGATTCCTCCTGAGTTGAAATTAATCAAAGCCGTGGATTTGCACACCGGTCAGCTGATCGTCAAACAGCTTTGGGCAATTGGCGATGACTGGTGGCTGTATGAACAAACCCCTTTTCGCCGCTCCTGGCGGATCAAGTAAGGGATTTTCCGTTATTTTACGAATTAAGAGGATTTTATCGTGATCCGGCGTTTTTTTGTTTTTTTTGTTTTTGTGTTTCTGCTTTTGCTGTATTTTCCTGGTACGATCATTGCTTTTCAAGGGTCTGGACAAGCTTCTCCCATCCCCTGGTCCGGATACTGGTGGCCCTTTGCATACGGCGGGCTTGCCACCGGAGCCGATTACCGGGGCTATCCGGCACCGCTTGAAAAGTATCTTCTGCTCACGACCGGCCATAAGACCGGACTTGCCATTGACTGGTACAAGGACCAGTATTACGATCCGGACGCTGAGCCATGGTGGGGACTGTGCCCGGCCTATGCAAGGGCCGCGGTAACGGAAGCCTATTCCATTCTGCCGTCTTCCCATGACAATATTATTTTTCGCATCGGGGATAAAAAATGTCTGCTGACTCTGTGCCATGATGACCGGTCAGGTGTGATTTATGCGTCAGGAAAAACCCCCGTGGATTTCCATTTCTGGCTCCTGGATTATATCGGCGCACAGCAGAAGGGATTTGCCGCAGACATGGAAGCGGGCACGGAAGTCTGGTATCATCCAATATTCAGTTATGAAATGGAATCCTGGCAATCCGCTCAGACAGAACACGTGTCTGTGACGGTTCTTTATGCTGATGATAAGGTCCCGCCGGATTACATGGGAACCCGGCAGCGCCAAAAACAATATACCTATGATCTTTACCTGGATGCTGAAGAAAGCATAACCGGCGGCAACTGGACCGGGAACAGTATTTCAGATCATCCCGAAACCCTGTCCTTTCCAGAAGTTAACGGTTCATTGAATCCGTATCTTGATTGTGAAAAAATTCAGGAAATCGCCCGCGCTCAGGACGATTTTTTGGAAATGCCCGATAATGCATCGGCCCGTCTGTTGCCCGGCACCTACAATCTAGTGCTGCTCAATGAGGACGCCTATATGATCCAGGGTGCGCCCGGCGACGAGGCAATGCTTGAAATTACCCGGCAGGATGGTTCCAGCCAGAGCATGCACATCGAAATCATCGATAATGATGATATTGTGGTGGATGAAGATACCCTGTCCCTGAGCGGATCGTCCGTGCGTTTCCGGCTGGCTCTTGAAAATCCGTCGTATCGGGTTGTCATTACTCAGGATGATTATGAATCAGATCCCAATATTTATTCCCTGGTAATGGATTTTCATGGCGCGCATGTCCGGCAGGTTCCTTATATTCCCAAAAATGGTTCGTGGATCGGATTTTCCCTGACCAACGGTTTCGACGATCAGGTTGCCGAGGTGATGCTGGTGACGTGCGATACCGACCGTCAGCCCCTGCATACCGTTGACGGCCCTCGGGGGCTGCTGCCGGGTGAAAAATATTTAATTAATTTTTCAAATCTCCCGGTGCGCAAACATGATTACCCGCACACGGATTCCCTGATGCTCATCTCCGATTACCCGGTGGACGTGGTCAATCTGTTTGCAACTGCCGCTGGTCCCATGGCCGGGTTCAGCAGTGCCGCACCCACGGGCAGCCGTCTGATTTTGCCTGATGTACATGACAATGAACCCTGGGATTCACTGTACATGACAGGGGCTGTGACAAATGAATCCTTTGAGGATGCGGATATTACCTGTTTCGTGTACTCCGACAAAGGGGCGCTGATGCGTACGGTGTCACAAAATATTGCCGCACGCGGCAAATTTTTGGTCCGGCCGGGAAGTTCGCCGTTTCACAGCGTACCTGACGGCGGCTGGATGGAGATTATAGCCGATGATCCTGAGGCTGTGCTTACTGGGTACCAGTACCTCAGAAACACGGATAACCCGACAAACACACTTGATACCGCCTTTGCACAGCCTGTGGCATCCGACATTATGTATGTTCAGCATGTGACCCATGCATCGGGTCCATGGCGAACCCTTCTGACCCTGATTAATCCCAATGCGGATGACAATCTGGTGATTATCCATCCATCACACAGCAGTGGGGATTCAGCTGCGGATATGCAAGTGGCGATGGCTCCTTTTGAAAAACAGGTCATCGATTTATCTTCGGATTTTGGAGAGTTGTTCCAGGCAGAGATACGGTCCATGTTCGAAATTTCCGGAGACTATCCGCTATCCGGGTATGTCACCTATGCAGCGGATAATGGTGATGCCGCATCCTATCCGCTGCTTGATTCGAAAAAATTGAAGACCGAACTCATTATGCCCCATGCCGCCTACAACAACAGGCGATGGTATACCGGTGTCGGGGTGTGCAATCCCAACACTTATCCGGTCACGGTTTTGATCCTGCCCTATGATCAAAACGGGCCCATGTCTGCGGCCGTCGAGTATTTAGACCTTGCGCCCGGGTCGTATGACGTATTTACCGTGTATCGTATGTTTCCCGGCCTTGCAGCGGAAATCGCGTTTTTAAAGATCCGTTCCTTGAAGCCGGATATAGCTAAAATCGGCGGATTTTATCTTTATTGCAACTCATCCGCCCGGAATCTTAAACCGCGAACGCTGGTCAGCGGTGGCAATATGTAGCACAAAATAGGCAACAAAAGAAAAAGGAAACAGCAGACAAAATGGAAGTAAAGAATACAAAAATAAAATCTTTGATATTATTGATAATGGCATTATTTCTCATCAGCGCCTGCCAGAGCCTGCCTTTTCAGCCGCCTGAACAGGTCCTGCAAAAGCTCGCCGCCGGTATGATGGCCGCAAGAGTTGCCCAGGATTGGGGGCAGGTGTATCAATATCTGGCACCGGATTATAAAAACCGGGTGTCCAAGGAAAATTTCCTGGGCAAGAAAAGAGATATCCAGTTTGGCGATTTTACCGTCGAATCCGTGGAGATCGGTCCTTCCGGCAAGGAAGCCGTAATAACGGTTAAATACGACATGACCGTGATGTCCTTTAATGTTGCAAATAAACGCATAACCCAGAACTGGGTGAAGACAGGCGGCAAATGGTACTATCAAATGAATACGGATGTCAGGAAGGTTATGGATTAAATGGCCTGTGACGGTACATGGGATGTTAAACCCCGCGCACGCATGCTCAATTTTTTATACTGGGCGCGGCAATATACTGAATCACCACGCTATATCACTATCTTGAGAATTATCCAGACATCTGCATGGCTCCGGTCAAGGAACCATGCTTTTTTGTGAAACCTTTCAGATCGTCAACCATCCGGTTGCATATCGTGACATTGGCCCAACTCAAAAAAGCCCCTTTGTTTACAATTCAGGGAATTTATGATTTTTTAAACGTCCGGGGGGAAATTACGCCGGAAATAAAGGTTTTTAACAAAGGGGAAACGAGCAGATTGCCGTTATTCCAGAATTCCATCAATCGAAACTCCGGCGGTCTTCCTTGCTGAGGCGATTTGGTATGAATTTATCCAGAAAATACAATCTAAAGCTGATTCCACCCATAAATCCTGAAACGCGTCATCAACTCTGCTACCGATTTCAATCGGATTTGGAAAAGCTGTATGACCTTACTGGTATAACATTTCCCGAAGAACCATAGCCCCGGGCAATATATTTCCTGGTAGGATGGACAACTGATGGGTGATTCAAAATTTTTGAATGGGGGCGAAATCGCCTTCCTTGGCAAATTCCGCCCCCATGGGGTGATCAGCGATATGTCTATGAGCCAAGTGTGGAAATAAAGCAGGAACTGCTGCTGCTGCCACTCTTTGGTCGAATCCGGATTTGCACTTCGTCCGTATTCAGGGTTTCACTGTAGTCCGTGACTGTCAGTGTAAAAGTGAGAATCGTTTCTTGATCCACATCCGGGGCGTCAAATTCCTGTTTGACAGCAGAGCTGTCAGAAATGTTCACAAGCGGCTCGCCGCCGGTTTGCTGCCAGGAGTATTGAGAAATCCCGTCATCCGGATCAGAGGATCCGGATCCATCTAACAAGACGGTATTGCCTTCGTCTACTTCCTGGTCGGCCCCTGCATTCGCTTCCGGTGATGCTGCTGACTTTTTAACAACGATTTTAACCTGGTCCGTGCCGTTCAGGCTGGTATCGTCGGACACTGTTAATTGAAAGACGAGTGTAACGCTTTCTTCGTTAATCATAGGTGCAGTGAATTCGGGTGTCGCACTGTCAGCATTGATAAGGGAAACATACGGCGTATTCATTTGTGTCCAATGGTAGGATTGGATTATGCCGTCAGTATCTGTTGATCCTGAGCCGTCTAAAGAGACCTGCCAGCCTTCGTATACAGGATTCTGGTCTGTGCCGGCATCTGCCATCGGCGGGTTGCCCAAGTCACTGACAATTATGTCGACCTGATCTGTATTTATATCTCCGCTTTGATCGGTCACGGTTAGCTGGAATTCGAGTGTAATATCTCCGTCGGCAACTTCGGGTGCTGTGAAAGTGGGTTGGACAGCTGAAAGGCTTGACAATGATACTGTTGGAACGCCTCCGATCTGGGTCCATGAATAAGTTTTAATGCCGTCGTCCATATCTATGGATCCGGATCCGTCTAATTGGACTTGTTGGGTCTCGGGAATCGTACGATCTGGCCCGGCGTCAGCCACCGGTGGTGCGTTGTTTCGGCTTACAAAAATCCTGACCTGGTCTGTACCATAAAGCCCGCCTTTGTCGGTAACTGTCAGCTTAAAAATCAACTCAGCTGTTTCAGTATCTATATTCGGGGCGGTAAAACTTGCAGATTCTTTTGTGCTGTCCTTCAGTGTCACTTCCGGCTCGGTGGATATTGCTTCCCACAGGTAAGCGACGATCCCGTCGTCGTAGTCCGAAGAATTGCCCCCGTCCAGGATAACCGGGGTGCCTTCGGTTACGGATTGAGTCTTGCCTGCATCAGCCGCCGGAGAGTCGTTTTCCCATTTCACATTCACCGCCACGCTGTCAGTGTCCTTTACATTTTGAGAGTCCGTCACAGTCAGAAGAAAAATTAGTTGTTCGTCGTCTCCTTGTAGATTCGGCGAGGTAATCATGGCCTCAGCACTGTCCGCATTTATAATATCTACCTCCGTTTTCTGGTACTGTGTCCACTCATAGGTAGTGAGCGAGTTGCCGTCAGTCGCCTCAGAGCCGGTACCATCCAGATAGACAGTTTGTGCTTCTTCGACTTCATTTGCAGCCTGGACGGCAAGTGCCATCGGCGGCAGCGAACAGTCATAAGTTTGATCGGAATTAACCGTTTCCATGTTGCTTGCCGTTTTCAGGCCACCGGTCATATAATAAACATCCGAAAAGCCGTTGCCTGCCAGGTCATCGGCCGCACTTTTGCTTTCAGATCCGTCTGGGTCATACACCAGCACAGGAAAATCCGTGTATTCGGCAAGTCTCAAGTATGTCGAGGAGTTCAGGTTGCCGAAAACGGTAATCGTGCCGTTGATGGCGCAGATGATATGGTTTTTGTCATATTCGTCCGGAGGACTGACATCCAGGACAATCACTTCCGGGTCAGTGTCCAGCATTTTCTTTGCATCTTCCGGCGTTATTGGCGAAGATGTGTAAACCGGCAGGGGGGGGGCATCCACATATGCATATCCCGAATCCGGATCACTGTATGCACTGGCACCGGAGAGGTTGACTGCTTGAATCCAGTAATAATATTTGTTCACGCCATCCACGGTTGTATCTTCAAAAGTGGTTTCGGCTGTTTGACCGATCTGTATTTTGCTGTCTTGTAGAGTATTCGCTCTGAAAATGTTATAATTGTTTGTGCCGACGGAACTGCTCCAAGAAACAACAACCTTTCCGGTTATTGTTCCATCGGTGGCAGTGACATTTTTCGGGGCCTCCGGCGGGGATGAACCGGAAGTGAAATGAGCGGTGATCGCCCGTATGTCATTGTAGTCAATCGGATATTCCTTGTTTTCATTCTCGTTACTGCCGTCACATAACAGGTCGTAGCCGCTACAATCCTGATCAATATCATCTCCGCAGATTTCTTCAGCATCCGGATGGATTGAAGCGTTGTTATCGTTGCAATCTCCTTTAGCTTCTGAATATCCGTCACTATCATTATCGTCATTGGCCAAGTAACTATTTGTGAATGTTAAGGGATTTGATGTTTTGTCCAAATTTTCATTTAAATCTTCAGGCCAATAATTAAATTCCCAATAATCAAATTGATATCCGGCTTTGGGATTGGCTGTCATGGTTATTACTTCGTTTCTGTCAAAGCAATCAATGGGTTCATCATATGGTGTTGGATAAATAGTGGGCTCTCTAACATCCCCTTCTTCTCCTTCCAAGGTTATTGTGCCGGCATTTCTGGGGCTGACATCCACGGTCAGCGGAGGGCCGCCTCAGCCCCCTTTTGCCGGTATCGGATTTACCAGAACCGCCCAGGCCAGGACTATGCAGGTCAGAAAAAGATGGTTGAACTTGAAGGGGTGATTGGATTTTTTGTTCATGTAATATAATCTCCTATAGAAATTTTTTATTTTTTTAATCGTACAAGCGGCAATTTGCCGTTGCCATTTTTTAAAAGTATTCTTTAATTTCTTGAACAACAATAGAATGGTTTTTATCAAAATAATTGAACAAAATATACCACATTGTGACAGGTTATCAACAAAAAAATACAGTTGCATAAAAAAAGACACTGTAAATTTTTCCCATATGCGTATTAACCATTATGAATTATTTAAAATCCGGCGAGAATGGCCAATACCTCTTTTCGGCATGAATCAAATCGTGGATCTCTTTTGATATCTTCTATGCATTGATCAAGGCCTTTTTTCCGGGCTTTATGCACCCAAAAGGCCGCCTTGTCCGGCATATTTGTAATCGCATAAGCAGCACCGACCAGGTAATATGCCCTTGGGCGAATATCTGGCAAAGTATTTATTGCTCGCAATAAGTGTTCCAAGGCTTTCTCTGGTTGGTTGGTATCCAGATACGCTTTGCCCAGATTATAATGCGTATGGGGTCTGTTCTTATCATTTTTCAGTGCGTTTTTGAAATATTGTATCCCTTTTTCTAAATTGCCTCTGGAAGCATACGTAATTGCCAGGTTGTTGTGGGCTTCTGCAAACCGCGGATCGAGTTTGACACTTTTCAAAAACAGCTTTTCCGCCTGGCTTAAAGCACCTTTTTCAGCATACATTTTGCCCAGATTGCAGTATGGCCGTGCGTACTCCGGTTCGGCGCTGATGGCTTGCCGATAGGCATCAGCCGCCGCCTGATTTTGACCCCGGTTTATCAGGGTATTGCCGTAGTTGTTCCATGCGCGGGCATTGTGCGGGGCATTTTTTACTGCGTTTTCCCATAAGGACAGATCATTTTTCCATACCTGAGCCCTTGAAAAGGTGAATAAAGCACTGATCAGAAGAATAATTCCCCCAATGAATATTTTTGTTGGCTCTTTTTCGGGCATGATCCTGATCATGAGATAAGCAAATATAATGCTCATTCCGGGAAAAGCAAGATAGACCCGGTGCTCAAACATAGCGTCCCGGATCGGAATGATGCTCGATTCAACGGAAAGGGCGATTAAAAACCATAAAATCCCAAAGCACAACATTTTATATCTTTTTGTATACACCAGTGTCAGGATTATGACACAAAGCAGGATCAAAAAAGAGACTGGCGTGGCGTCATCAAAAAAACCGTTTTTTATAGGATATCCATGATCAATATTCAGTCCTTTCGGGAAAATGATCAGGCGTAGATAAAGCAGAATCACTGTAAATTGGGTGCATAAATATTGCCAGCGGGATACATCTGTTTTTTCTCTGGTTAATAGGTCGACCCGCTGAAGAAGGCTCGATATATCGCCTTTGAACGCGCCTGCAAACCATGCGAAACAGAGAACCATCAGAATGATAATTCCCAAGACCACCGGAAGCTTTTTCTTCCATTCGACTCGGGAATCATTAAAGAACACCAATTCCAGCATCAGAATCATCAAGGGAAGGCTGGCTGCATTTTTTTTTGATAAAAAAGCCATCAGTGCAAAAAATGTACAAAGTATGAAAAACAGCCACTGGGTATATTTTTTTTGTTTTTCGATTTTCAGCCGGCGAGCCAGCATATACAAGATTACCGACAGTAAATAGAAAAAACAGGCCATCAGGGCGGCTCGCTGGGAAATATAGATGACCGCCTGGGACTGGATCGGGTGCAGGGCAAACAAGGCTGAAGCAAAAAAAGGGGCTAGGCACTTGATGGAAATGGAATTGTGTCCAACAGCCTCATTCTTGTGGGAAATGGAAAAAATAAGCCCGGTCAGAAAATATACAAGGATCGCATTTAAAATATGAATGACGATGTTTGTGACGTGATAAATCCTGACATTAAGGCCTCCAGTCCAGTAATTTAGGGCAAAAGTAAAATTAACCAAAGGGCGGGCGCTGAATGCTTCTTTCAATTGAACAAAATTAGAGAGGTCTCTAATTTTGATGTTTCGTTCTACAACCTTTGGGTCATCAAGGACAAAAGGGGCGTTAATCACCTGGATATAAACGGCAAGGACGGCTGCTGCAATTATCAGAAAGCAAACGGTTTTTCTGCACAGCAGATTTGTCATGGTATTCATATCAGAACAGGTCTATGGTTTCTGGAAAATTCAGATGTCGGAAATGTGGTTTACTTGACATATAATACCGGATATGGTGTTTAAAATTATATTTTATTATAATATTTAAAAGTTAAAAAGTTGTCCAGCATTAATTTTACGAGATTTCTTAAAGCATGATTGTTGAATTGTAAATGTTTAATTTTAAAAAATGTTTTCTGGAGTATGAAGTTTCTTTTCCGGGCCATTATTGCCGCTGATGGCGAATCTGTTGTTAGACGATTTGGACAAGGAACTGGAAAAACGCGGTCACCGGTTTTGTCGCTATGCGGATGATAGCGACATTTATGTACGGACAAAGAAAGCCGGTGTGCGGGTGATGTTTCAGTCACACGATTTTTGGAACAAAAACTGCGTTTAAAGGTCAACATCAGTAAAAGTGCCGTGGATTTTATAGCTAATCGTAAGTTTTTAGGATACCGGCTGTTGTCCGGTGGCCGCCTGGGGAGATCCCCAGGGAATGCCCCGCCGGAACCGAGGAGTGTGCCTGGAAAGAGTACTCCGGGAATTAAACGGGTATCTCGGTGGCTGGGTGACATACTATCGATACGCACAATGCCGAAACCACTTGCAGCGGTTGGATGAATGGATACGACGAAAATTACGATGTTATCGTCTGAAGCAGCGGAATCGGACAAAAGCCATCGAGTATTTTTTGATGGACCGAGGCGTCCCGGAATGGCGATCGTGGCTGCTTGCTCTATCTGGTAAGGGATGGTGGCGAATGTCGGGTTCGCCTCAGGTCAACGAGGCGATGCCGATTAAATGGTTCGAAGATATGGGTCTTATAAGTCTGGCCAACAGGTATATGACGTTAACCAACTAAGGAAACCGTCTGGAACGTAGCACGTACGCCCGGTGGTGTGAGAGGGGGAGGCTGTGAGGCCCCCTTCTACTCGATTTGACGTCCTGTGGGCCACCTGTTGATTAGATGACTTAATTGAATTTTTATTTGAATATTTACATGAAGGTTTTTCAATCGATGCTGAAGCGAGTTAATAAGTTATTGAATTTCAAATATTTTATATTTTATCTGATTATTCTTTATGGTGGAGTTCTCAGATTTTGGGGTATTGATAAGAATCAGATTTTTGCTGATGAGGTTCATACGCTGAAATCCGCCGC
>Ga0307991_1002937_pt1 | contig 11290 bp, 9 predicted proteins | sample EllFjometagen131_FD_203146 | JGI IMG/M metagenome (GOLD analysis project Ga0307991, IMG submission 203146) | Marine microbial communities from Ellis Fjord, Antarctic Ocean - #131 | ecosystem: Environmental > Aquatic > Marine > Unclassified | place: Southern Ocean | collected 2014-10-08 | reverse complement strand
TTTTCCATAGTTTTTTCGGTTTTTTGCATCGCCTGACGGACTTGTTTTTCCAGACCATCAGGATATTTGTGTTGGTTTTCATAAAAAGAGACACAGGTAGATGTGGTGATCGTAAAACCCGGTGGTACCGGCACTCCGATCTTGATCATTTCAGCCAGGTTGGCACCTTTGCCGCCAAGCAGGTTTTTCATGCTGGCATCACCTTCAGTATAGTTACCGCCAAAGCTGTAGACATATTGTTCACTCATCAGGTTTCTCCTTAGGTCAGTCGGCAGTGGTCAGTTGGCAGTCGGCAGTAAAACCATGCCTTGTAAATTAACCATGTCGCCCAGTAGGTTATTGTTTTGTTTAGTCAAAAATTGTATTTTAAAAATGTAATGGAAGCTGTTTGTAGTGGACAGTCGCATGACGTCAGTGCTTTTTTATACTGACCACTGATTACTGATTATAGTTTGGCAAAGTCGGCGATTTTTTTGAAATCGGCGGCGATTCCCTGGAGTAGAGCGAGGCGGTTTTCACGTATTGTCTGATCATCGACCATAACCATGACTTCGTCAAAAAAGGTATCAACGTTGACCTTAAGTTCGGCGATCGTGCTGAAAGCCTGGTCATAATCATCGCTGTCAAGGTCATTGTCCAGACGTTTAGCGACCTCTTGCCAGGTCTGATAGAGATTGGCTTCAGCGCCTTCCATCAGGTTTTCCGGAATCAGTTTGTAGGTCTCTTTTTCTTTGCGGGTAATATTCATGATCCGTTTGAAAGCGGTTAAAAGATCGGCAAAATCGTTACGATGGCGAAAACGGTCGAGAGCACTGATTCGTTTATGAGCCATAACGATATCGTCAAAACCTGTGGCCATAACCGCTTCAATGACGCCGGCCGGGATAGCCGCGGCGGTCAGGCTGTGGAAAAAACGACCTTTGATGAATTCAAGAACTTCAGCGGTGACGGTTTCGATAGGCTGTTCGATTTTTGCTTGTAGAAGTTTGAGGGCTTGCTCGACAAGATCTTTTAAAGGCAGACGGTAGTTGCGGTCTAAACAGATGTTGATAATCCCTAAAACCTGGCGGCGCAGGGCGTAAGGATCGGCACTGCCGGTTGGTTGCAGGCCAACGCCAAAACAACCGGCGATGGTATCGATTTTGTCAGCAAGGCCGACAATTGCGCCGCAGTCATTGCTTGGCAGAGTGCCGCCGGCTCCGGTCGGCATATAGTGTTCATAGATGCCGATTGCGATATCATCGGCTTCTCCGGCGGCTCGGGCATATTCACGGCCCATGATCCCCTGAAGATCGGAGAATTCGCAGACCATATTGCTTTCGAGGTCAGCTTTGCAGAGTAAAGCCGTACGGCTGACCGCCTCTTTTTGGGCCGGGCAGAGTTGTGCGGCCAGCTTTTCGGCCAAGCTTCGAAAACGCTCTACTTTTTCGTATGAGGTTCCGAGTTTGGCCTGAAAGACAACATTGCGTAAACGCCCGACAAAATCTTCAAGCGGAACCTTGAGGTCCTCCCGGTAGAAGAAACGGGCGTCATTGAGACGGGCCAAGAGGACTCTCTGGTTGCCTTTGACGACGACTTCGGGATCTCGGGCGACTGTGTTGTTGACGGTGATGAAATTGGCCATCAGTTTGCCCTTTTGGTCATGCAGGCAGAAATATTTCTGATGGTGGCGCATTACCGTAATCAAAACTTCTTCCGGCAGCTCGAGAAAACTTTTATCAAAAGAGCCGACAATTGCATGGGGATATTCGACAATATTGGTGACCGTTTCCAGGAGTTCCGGATCATCAATTATGGTGCCGTCGAGTTGCTTTTCAATCGCGGCAAGCTGGTTTTGGATCATCTCCTTGCGCTCTTTCTGGTCGACAATAACTTTGGCATTACGGCAAAGCTTAATGTAATCAGAAGGCTGTTTGATGGTGAATTTGTCCGGTGACATAAAACGGTGGCCAAAAGATGTTGCGCTACTGCTGATCCCGGCACAATCGAAAGCGATGGTCTGGTTGCCATAGAGGGCCGTAAGCCAGTGGATGGGCCGGGCAAAACGGGCATCGAGATCATGCCAGCGCATTGATTTGCGGAAAGGGATACTCATAATGTAGGTGGGCAGGGCTTCAGCCAGCAATTTTGTGGTCTTTTCTCCGGTCTCTTGTTTGCGGACGCAAACATACTCACCTTTTTCGGTGCTGACCACCTCAAGCTCTTCCGGCTTAACCCCCTGGCCTCGGGCAAAACCGACACCGGCCTTACTCGGCTGGTCGTTTTCGTCAAAAGCGATTCTTTTGGCTGGACCCATATTTTCAACTACGCGATCTTCCTGGCCGGGGGCCAGATCGGTCACTTTAAGAGTGAGGCGTCTCGGGGTTGCCATTATCTTGATTTCGCCATGATCGAGGCGGAGACGGGTGAGCATCTTTTGCGCTTCGGTTTTCATGTCGACAAAAGCTTTGCTTAAAAAACCGGCCGGAATTTCTTCGGTACCGATTTCGATGAGGAGGTCTTGTTTCATATCTTTCTACCTGTCCAGCCGAAGCTGGGAAATGATTCTAATAAAAAATGGTCAAAATATTTTTCACCACGAGACCCGAAGCATACTAAGAAAGGCATTTTTTAACTTCGTGACCTTCATCTCTTCGTGGTGAATATAAAAGTGCTTGTTTGGTTCCGATTTGTCCGGATTGGGTGCCGGAATTTTATTCCGCCAGCAGTTTTTTCAGTTCACTTTCCAGCTTGCTGCCGATTTCAGCGTTGAAACCCACAATCTTTAACACAATGGAAGATTGTTTGTTGAGCAGGATGATGGTCGGCAGGGAGCTAATGTTTCCCAGATCTTTGGTGATTGGATTGTTGGCACCTAGGGCAATCGGGTAAGGGATATGGTTGCGTTTGACAAAATCGACAACCTCGGAGCGGTCGCCCTTATCAAGGTTTACTCCAATTACTTCCAACCCCTGGTCTTTGTAAGTTTCATAAAGGGTGACAAGGTGCGGGATGGCCGCTCGGCAGGGGGCGCACCAAGTGGCCCAGAAGTCGAGAACCACGACTTTGCCTTTGAGGCTGTCCCTGGTAAGGAGTTTGCTCTCAAGTGAAGTCAGGGAAAAGTCAGGTACCACTTTAGGTACTTTGGTTTTTTTGGGGTTGCTGTCACAGCCGATGAGCATGGAGACGATAAGCAGAATCAGACTGGCCGCAATGAATCTGTAAGATGGCACTTTACGATTAAAAAGTCTGAACATGGTTTTTCGCTCCCAGGTAAAGAATTGTTGTCAGTAAACTTTCACCCCAAGGCTAATTGATTTGAGTTGTCGTCCCTTTGTTTTTTTGGTGTGAAGCCCAGCGTTTTATTTAGACTGCGGCGAGCATTTTCTCCAAGTTATCTTTGGAGGTCATACCCACAACTTTGTCAATCTCTTTACCTTGGTTGAAGAGAATTAATGTCGGGATACCACGTACCCCATATTTGGCCGGAGTTTTTGGATTTTCATCAACGTTAAGCTTGACGACCTTGAGTTTGTCGCTGTTTTCTCCGGCAAATTCGTCAAGAATCGGGGCAATCGCCGTACAGGGGCCACACCATGTGGCAAAAAAATCGATTAGGACAGGGGTGTCTGAGTTCTCAAGCAATTTTGCGAAACTTTCATCGGTAACCTGCGTAACATTGTCCGACATCTTTTCTTCTCCTTTTAAAGGGTTGATATATGTTTATTGTTTATTGGGAAAAATGAGTAATTTTAACGATCCCGGTTCAGTATGTAGTCGGTAATAAAGTGCAGAGCCTCCCTTTCCAGTGATCCCGGAATTTCATTCAGGATAGCATGCGCTTTTTTCAGGTAACTGTCAGCCTTGCGGCTGGTATACTCAAGGCTTTGGTAGCGTTTCATGAGTTCGTGGACGAAGTCAAAGTCAGGGCGACTGACATAATCTGCAGTAATGATCTTCTCGATCCGTTCCCGTTCTTCAGGTTGGGCTTGTTGCAGGGTGTGAATCAAGGGCAGAGTGACTTTACCCTCTTCCAGATCGATGCCAATGGTTTTGCCCAAAGCCTCTTCGCAGGAGCTGTAATCCAGGATATCGTCAATCATCTGAAAAGCGATTCCCAGATATAATCCGAACTCCTTCATTTTCTCTTGAAGATTCGGTTTAACCTCGGCAATAATGGCTCCAGTTTCGCAGGCAGTCGCCATCAAGATGGCGGTCTTACCATCAACTATTTTGATGTAATCATCCTCCGTGGTGGTGATGTCGGCGGTTTTCATGAGCTCAAGGATCTCACCCTCAGCCAGTCTTCTAGTTGCTGTGGATAGTGATTTAAGGGTTGCCAGGGAACCCAGATCAACGGCCAGGTCAAAGGCCATGGCGAAGAGAAAGTCGCCAACCAGAACCGAAGCTTCGTTGCCCCAGATAGTATTGGCAGCAGCCAAGCCGCGGCGCATGTCGGCCTCATCGACGACATCGTCATGAAGCAGGGTCGCGGTGTGGATGAATTCAATGGCGGCAGCCAGCAGAGTTCCGGTTTTGCGGTTGCCGCCGAGCATGCCGCAGGTCAGGATAAGCAGGGCCGGACGCAGACGCTTGCCGCCACTCAAGATAATATGTTCGCCGATTTTCGGGATCAGGGCGATATCCGATCCCAGATAGCGGGAGAAAGCAGCTTCGGTCTCATTGAGTTCATCTTCGATGAGCTCAAAAACTTGATTGATATGGGTAAAAGATGACATTTGCGGGAGGGGTTATCTCATTATTAAAAGATTATGGGTTAGTTGTCTCGCAGGTCCGGTTTCTAGAGTCTCTTCAGAGCGCTTGTTAAGAACTGCTATCTATAGCGTAAAAGAATAGGGCTGTCAAAAAAAATTCTCTTTCCACGGAGCTGTCAATTATCCAGGGATCAATCTGATTAGGTTAAATCGTTAGCGGGTTTTCTATAACGATCCCCGGGGCGCCGTTTTTTCGGGCGGCAAGAAGCAGCATCCCGGCTCTGTCAGAGTGTTTTGGATGGATAAATTGGAGGTTTTTGGGCTCAAGTTTTACGGTTTTCAGATGGGCTATAAGTTCGACCAGTCGTTCAGCCGGAAAAATCAGAATAAATAGACCCGTGTTGGTCAGGAAGAATGTCGCGGCTCTGGTTAGGCTCTCAAGATCACCCGCTATTTCGTGGCGGGCGAGACATTTTTGTGGGCAATGATTAAGGCGCCCGCCGTTCACTGGGTAGTAAGGCGGGTTGCAGATAACAACCTGAAAGCGGTCGGCAAAGTCGGGTTGTTTGCTTAAATCACGGTAGTCAGAGGTGATGATCTCTATCCGGGTACTTAATTCGTTGCGTTTGACATTGCTGGTCGCCAGCGCCGCCAGATCTTTTTGAATCTCAATACCGGTAAAGCTGGGTTTCGAAAAACTGCGGGCCAGAAGCAGTGGCAGGATACCAACTCCGGTACCCAGGTCAAGATATTTACCGCTAAGGTGAACCCGCCATTGGTCGCGGTGTTCTTTGATGAACCGGGTTAGAAGAAAGGGGTCCCGGTTGTAGCGATAACCGTTTTCGGGTTGCTCTATTTCGAGATCATAGCCGGGTGGTTTTTCAATCGTGGTGGCCGGCTTCAGACCGTTTTGCAGTACTTGTTCCATTTGCTAATTGAGATGGTTGAGAAGTAATCCGGTTGCCAGTTTAGGGTAGAAGAAGGTTGATTTTTGCGGCATCTTTTCGCCCTGGTGGGCAACCTCTCTGACCTGGTCGATTTTGGTTGCTTTGAGCAGGACGGCAATTTGGGCTTCGCTGGTGCGGACGGCATTGACGGCGGTGGCGGCATCCTGAGTGTAGCGGGTGTAGCGCTGTTGTTCCATGTCAGCTGCGCTGATTCCCAGAATATGACCGAAGACCAGCTGCTGGAGAACCGAAACATCAAGGGCGGCCAAGGCCTTTGGCAGTTGACTGAGAATTTCGGCGGCGGCTTCCTTGTTAAGGGTCAATAGTAAAGGTTCGGCAAGGTTTTCGGCCAGAAAGATAAAACTTGGATGGTCACCGCTTTTTTGCAGTTGTTTGAGCAACTCAGGAATCTGGTTTTCGTCGGCATTGCACTTTTCGATGGTGAAGTATTCTGACAGCCGACTCTCCAGTTCGGCTGCATCAGTGACGGGGAAATTTGAGAGCAGGCGATGAGTCGGCAGGATTGCCAGGCCGGGACTCGACATACTGGAGAAGTAGCTCATCACGTAATCCCACGGTTGGTTGCCCTTTGCAGATGGAGCGGCAGTCTTTCTTTCCTGCTGGTACAAGAGGGCGGTTTCGTAGCGGTGGTGGCCGTCTGCGATAAAGAGTTCTCGATTTTTGAGGTGGGCTTGGACTGTGGCTAGGGCTTTAGGGTTGGTGATCCGCCAGAGGTGTCGGGTGATGCCGCTCTCAGTGAAAGTGAGCATCGGTTCGGGTTGTCGGGCTTTACTTAAGGCATCTTCAACTATATTCTTTTGATCCTCGTAGAGGGTGAATATTTGACTGAAGTTGGCCCGGCAGTGACGGGTCAACTCAAGGCGGTCTTCTTTGGGGGCGTGCATCGTTTTTTCGTGTGGGCGGACGGCATTTTTCTCCCCTTCCAGTTTTAGTCGGCCGATAAAACCGCGTCGGCAATAACGCTTACCAACTGTTTCAAACTCTTCTTCAAGGTCGTAGAGCGCCGGTTCAGGGTCACTGATTAAGATTTTTTCGGAAAGCCACTGTGCAAAAGTTGAAGCTGCTTCTTTGAATTCGTTTTGCGGCCGGCTGCTGCCCATCTCCTGGGCGGCTTTGCCGAGGGTCAGGCGGATGATGTTGTAGGGGCTGTTGGCCAGAAGTTCGGTTTTGCCGGGGCCGGTGATGACGTCGTAGGGCGGTGCCGTGACGTTTGCCATGTCATCGATAACTTCGGGGTTGTAGTAGATTCCTTTAAATGCTTCAATCTGAGGCATGGATGCTCTCCCGGTTACTTGGTTGTGTATTGATTGACTAATCTGAAATAGTCAGAAGTTATTCGTAGGAGTTTAATGAAATCCGTTTGTCATTGACATTTGTAAGTATTTTTTGTTGTTCGCTGGCCCATTATTTTTTTAGCCGGCAAAAATGTCTAAAGTAGCGACTATGAAAAGGGTAACGCTGATATATCCATTAACCGTGAAAAAGGCGGTATCGATTTTCATTAGGTTGGTTGGGCTCAAGAGTCCATGTTCGTAATGCAGTAGTGCTGCAATCGCCAGTAGAGCCAAGAGGAAAAGCCAACCCAGGGAAGGCGAGGCCAGGTAGACAAAGAGGAGGGCACCGAGCATTCCTAAATGTAGTTTACGGGCCAGGGTCAGGGTTTGTTCGATGCCGATGGTTGCGGGAATGGAATGGAGTCCCTCTTCTTTGTCGAATTCGATATCTTGTAAAGAGTAGAGCAGGTCGAAGCCGCTGACCCAGCAGCCGACCGCAAAACCTAAGACCAGTGGCGTCAGGGTCAGGGAGCCGGTAATTGCGATCCAGGCGCCAATCGGGGCCATGCCGAGGCAGAATCCGAGGATGTAATGGGTATAGATCGTAAAGCGTTTGGCCACGGAGTAGGCGGTCAACAGTATGATAACGTAGGGTGCCAGGTGCAGACAAAAGGAGTTGAGCATGGCGGCTGCAAAGATAAAGATCAAATAGCTTAAGCCGGTCAGCAGCAGGGCTTGTCGCGTACCAATCAGGCCGGCTGGCAAGGCACGGTCTTTAGTGCGGGGGTTGCGGGCGTCAATCTTGGCATCAAGCAGACGGTTGGCACCCATGGCTCCGGTACGGGCTCCGGCCATGGCAATGATGATCCATAATATTTTCCAGAGTGAAGGTAGGCCGCCTGCTGCCAGCAGGGCCGCCAGCAGAGCGAAAGGCAGGGCGAAAACAGTATGAGAAAACTTGACCATTTCAAGAAAAGTGCGTATCCGTGGTTGGGGATTTGGTTTTATCTCCATAGTTTTTACCTTACTGATGGCGTTTTAGGGGTGGTAGTTTTAGGTTTATGTCTTGAATCGGGCACCCCCATTACTCTATTTGGGGTGATCATGCAAGGGATGTTTTGATTTCGGTTCTGCCGGGTTAGAGGGGATTGTCTATGACTAGGTTGGCTGTTTCGATGGGGGATCCGGCAGGTATCGGTCCTGAAGTAACGGTGCGCGCGCTTTTGCGGATGGATGAGGGCCTGCGTAGGGAGGTTTTGGTGCTCGGAGAGGCCGCCTGGTTGCAGCGGGTCGCCATGGCGATAGGTGAGGCGGTGCAGTCGTTGGTTTTTGTAGAGAGGGTGCGGGGATCTGAGGCTTGCGATCAGTCGCATGCGGCTCGGGCCGGAGCGGTGTCGGTTTATAATCCTTTATCTGAAGCCCTGCCGCAAATGGTTTCAGGCCGTGATTATGCCATTTTTGGTGAAGCTTCATTTCGCTATGTTAAATGTGGAGTTGAGCTGGTGCAGAAAGGGATTTGTCGGGCCTTGGTGACCGCCCCGATCTCAAAGCATGCCTGGCATCTGGCTGGACATTATTATCCCGGACACACCGAACTTTTGCGTGAGTTAAGCGGCAGCCCGAAGGTTGGCATGATGTTTTGGGGTGAACGTTTGAAGGTTTTGCTGGCAACCACCCATTTGCCTTTGGCCCGAGTGCCCGAGGTTTTGACGGTTGATTTGCTCCAGGAACAGATTATTCTGCTGCATGAATTTATGCAGAAGGTCGGTTTATCCGGGACTATCGGATTGGCAGCCCTCAATCCTCATGCCGGAGAGCAGGGGGCTTTTGGTGACGAAGAGGAGCGCATTTTGAAGCCGGCTCTGGTCCGGTTGAATGAGCTTGGCGTGTCAATTGAGGGGCCGGTACCGGCTGATGTGCTTTTCCATCAGGCCTTGAACGGTCGTTACGAGGTCTTGGTTGCCCTCTATCATGATCAGGGCCTGATACCTTTTAAGATGCTCCATTTTAATGATGGAGTTAACCTGTCATTAGGTCTTCCTTTTATCAGGACTTCAGTCGATCATGGTACGGCGTTTGATATTTCTGATAAATTTATTGCTGATAGTCGCAGTATGGAGGCGGCAATCGCACTTGCTGTCAGACTATCTAGTGATTGTTGATGTTTTGTTGTTTTAATATGACTAGAAATATGTTATGTTAAGCCTTATAAAAAGCTTGACAAAAACTTTTTATAAGGCTACAAAAAAGGCTCATTTTTAGCTCTGCTAAGGTGCTGTTTGCCTGTGCTGAAAGTCGCCGGTTGATTTCCCGGGTACTGTTTATATATTTCTATGGGAGCGCATATTATGGTCAAGAGAGAGAAGTCCAATTATATTATCCAGGCGGTCGTTCATGCCCTTACGCTGCTTGAAGAGTTTCGCGGCGATGTTGATGAGCTTGGTGTGACGGAATTGAGCAAACGTCTCAAGCTTCATAAAAATAATGTTTTTCGTCTTTTGGCAACGCTTGAAGAAAAAGGCTATATTGAACAGAATAAAATTACCGAAAACTATCGCTTAGGTATCAAAAGTCTGGAGCTGGGTCAGACCTTTATCCGACAGATGGGGGTTCTGCGCCAGGCCCATCCGGTGATGGAAAAATTGTGTCGGGAGTTGCGGGAAAATGTCTACGTCGGAGTTATTCGCAATCATAATGTCGTCTATTTAGATGTTGTGGAGTCCGATCAGGCTGTTCGGGTTGTTTCTCGGGTCGGTTCACAACTGCCGGTTTGGTGTTCGGCCATCGGTAAAGCTCAGGTTGCCTTGATGAATATCGGTGAACTTGAGAAAATCCTGCCACCGATTAAAGTTTGGGAAGCCTGTACACCGAAATCGATTCGTGACAAGGATATCTTTTTAAAGGAGCTTGAGTTAATCCGGGAACAGGGATTTGCCGTTGATAATGAAGAGTATGATCATGATGTCAAATGCGTCGGGGCGGCAGTTTGTGACTATACTAAAAGAGTGGTGGCCGGTATCAGTATTTCCGGTCCTTCCTTCAGGTTGACCGATACTTGTATTCAGGAGAAGATTGCACCTGCGGTCAAACAGGCGGCAGCTGAAATCTCCCGGCGCCTTGGTTATGAGGTTACCTTGAATATCGATGAGAAGAGTTCCGCTAATCCTGCTTAGGCAGTTAGTGATGTTGGGGAAAACTGGCCCGGCTTAGTCGGAGCCAGAAGGCTTGTTGAATATTTGATGGTTTCGTAAAAAAATCTGTGATTACTCTGCAACCTGCAGGTCATCTCTATATCCATATCCCATTCTGCCGTTCCCGATGTCACTATTGCGCTTTTCCCTCCGTAGCTGTTCAGACGGTTCCCGAAAATGCCTACCTGGCCGCACTTGAGGCAGAATTTCAATATTATCTAAAGAGCTGGCCGCAAGCTTTGTTGCCTTTGGCCACCCTCTATTTCGGGGGTGGTACACCCTCCCTTTTGTCCCCCTCTTTCTATTCGCAGCTTATCGATCTGTTTGCTGGGCAACTTGGTTTTTGCCATGATTTGGAAGTAACCCTTGAAGCAAATCCAGCTGATATCAGCCCGGAAAAAATTAGCGGTTATCGGGCCGCCGGTATCAATCGTATTAGTCTTGGTGCGCAGACCTTTGCGCCGGAAGGCTTGCAGCTTCTCGGCCGTTGCCATGATGGGTTGATGGTTGAAAAAGCGGTGAGTCTCCTGCGTAAAGGGGGCATTGATAATCTTAGTCTTGATCTAATCTATGCCTGGCCAGGGCAGAACCGAATCGGTCTGAGCCAAGATTTGCGAAAACTTGCGGTTTTAGCACCGGAACATGTTTCGGCTTATTCTCTTTCACTGGAACCGGGAACCAGATTGGCAAAAAACGTTGCTGCGGGAGAGCTGCAGGTGGTTGCCGAGGATACGCAGGCCGAGATGATGCGGTTGGTTGAAGAGGGCCTTGGTGAGGCCGGACTCCATCGTTACGAGACTTCAAATTTTGCTCGCAGCGATCGTTTTAAGTCCCAGCATAACCTGGCCTACTGGCAACTTAACGATTTTTTGGGGCTTGGGGCCGGTGCCTGTGGGGGCTGGCGTTGCCGTAAATATCCTCAACATTGGGCGCAACGTTATTGTAATATTCCTGACCCTTTTGCATATATGCAGCGGCTTGAGCAGATTAATACTTCACCGACCGCCGGAAGCAATACTTTTGAGCTCTGGTTTGAAAAAGAGATTATCGATCGTGAAACATCTTTTATCGAATCTCTAATGATGGGTTTAAGGCTTCGCCAAGGGGTTGGCTTGCCCGGTTTGAGGGCTGAGTATGGTTCGCAGGCAGTTGAAGTCGTGATG
>Ga0307991_1002934_pt1 | contig 11293 bp, 11 predicted proteins | sample EllFjometagen131_FD_203146 | JGI IMG/M metagenome (GOLD analysis project Ga0307991, IMG submission 203146) | Marine microbial communities from Ellis Fjord, Antarctic Ocean - #131 | ecosystem: Environmental > Aquatic > Marine > Unclassified | place: Southern Ocean | collected 2014-10-08 | reverse complement strand
AGAAGCTCCAGAAGCCCCTGGATACAGCCATCTTCGCCGTATTTGCCGTGGAGTCCTAGATATACTATATCTACAAGAGTTTTCAGATCCTCATACGGAATCCTTTTCGCCTCATCCTTCAGATCACATTCGATATCTCCGGTAGAGTTCCTCATCAACATCTTGAGCGGTATTTCCCACAAAAAGCCGCCGCTATCCATAAATATGAGTATGGGAAGATATTTTTTCCTGTCTATCTTACTGGATATATTTCTCCCGCTTTCAAGAGAGATCTCTCTCTCTGAAGAAATTCCCCCCATTATAATGCCGACCCTTATCTTTTCCTGATGTTCCAAACTCACAGACTGCCTTTCCAGATAGCTTTGTAAACCCCGCTCAGCGGTGCTGCGTTGTGCCGCATCCTTTGTCACTGTTTCTGACTATAACGGCCCTCTCTTTTCTTCATGAACCCTGACTGATGCCTCTATAAGACCGGATATTACCATGGATGGAAACATACCTGCTTCCGCGGCCTGTTCGAAGAAGAAAGACGATGGCGCCATTCCTGAAGACGAATTGGGGTCTGTGATCAAAACCCTGCCATCCTCCAGGACAAATCCGTCTATACGACCGTATGATCTGAACCCCAAGGTTTCGAAAGCCTTTATAACATCTGTTTTAATCCGATCAACCACATCGGCAGGAATATTCCTGGGGGGCGTAAATTTGCTGCATCTTCCCGGCATATATTTATCATCGTATGAGTAAAACTCACTCTGCGGATGGATCTCTGTAACCCCCAAGACACTCGGCCCACTTTCCCTTTCCAGAACGATGCATGAAAATTCAATGCCTTTGAGATACTCCTCGACCAGCACATACCTGTCCAGCTTGAAGGCACCGGTCATTCCAGTCTCAAGCATCTCCGCGTTTCTTACAATGGTCACTCCCATGCTTGACCCTTCCCTGGTCGGTTTTACAACAAAGGGAATATCAAAGGTCTCCGATATCTTTTTTTTGACACGATCTTTGTCCGTTAACCATTCTCCTTCTTCAATCACGATGCTCTCAGGCACATTGATTCCCGCCGCCCTCAGTATCTTCTGCTGCACGCTCTTATCCATGCCCAAAGCGGATGCCAGAACACCCGGACCGGTGTAGGGAATCCCCAGGATCTCCAGAAGACCCTGGATGCATCCGTCATCGCCATATTTTCCATGAAGGGAAATGAAGGCAAAATCTATTTCATCCTTCAACTGTTCGTATGATATCCGCCGTGCGTCTCTTTCAAGATGCTCCGAGATATCGGTAGTGGTGTTCTGAGATACCAGCTGCCAGGGGATGATCCACAATCGCCCTTCACTATCCATGAATATGGGGACGCCCTCATATTTCTCAGCGTCCAGGTTGTCATAGACATTCCTGCCGCTGTTCAATGAAACCTCTTTTTCTGAAGACATGCCGCCCAGTATGATCCCGACTCTCAGTAACTCCATTAACACTCTTTTCCCTTGGTTATAATTCTTTGATACTTTACAGGTCCCAGATGAAGGTCACTCCGCTGTTAGGAAATACCCACTCATCTTCGCCGATGTTCAATTCTATCGATTTTTCATTCTCCATCTTTATTTCCGGATACGGGTGTCTTCCCGCAAAAAAACTTACCTCTCTCACGTTCTTCAACCCCGTCTTTTCGTAATTGAATGAGATATCCAAGCCCCTTGTAGGATAGGCCAGGTAGACGGAAAACATCTTACTGCTTTTGTGTTTCTTTGTCTCTATCTCTATCTCCACCTTTACCTGTCTGTTCAGACATTCCTCAAGACCATCGCCGCCACACAGCACCTCATAGCCTCGGTCCGTATATTCCGCGCTGATGACGGGGACATCCCGACCGTCGACCCTGACACAGATCACCCTGAAATCACCTTCGCTGAAGGGGCTGTCCGTACCGTTCAGAAGCCATCGGTATTCACACTTCTCCTCCTCAAACAGCGCCGAAAGCTGCGCATCATTTTGCGCGCAGCCTATGATGAAAAACTTGTTTCTGAGTGTTTTTATATACTCAATGTGCGTTGTAACCCTTAAATAATCCGCATTCGGGCCACGAAATTCTTTTTCTCCATTGGGAAAATCGCTTATCCTGATATCATATCTGAAGCCCATCCTCAATTCCAGCTGACGGTTTTCCCTGCCGAAAAGGGTCTCAAACATCTCGTAATAAAGCGCGTCGGCAAATTCCATATCACCGGTTCTGGCCTGAAGACAACCGCGTATCATATTATCAATCCTGGCAATGGATTTTTCCTCGCCCGGTATAATAATCCTTCGTAACTTGGGTTCAACCGTATCGGGTTTTCCTTTATTCACAAACACTCGGGGCGCCCTCTTGCCCAGCGCGCACAGAATTTCATAGCTTATCGTCCCGGACTTTTCGGCAATCTCCCCGGCCGAAATGTACTCTTCCCCCTGCATCCCCATAAGGACAACTTCATCGCCTATTTCACATTCAGGTATACGGGTAACATCCACCGTGCACATATCCATGGAAATGCGCCCCACAATGGGTGCCCTTTCGCCTCGTATAAGGACCTGCCCCTGATTCGACATGATAAAGCCATACCCGTCCCCATACCCCACCGGTATCGTCGCTATCCTGGCAGGACCTTCGGTGACATAAGACCTGCCGTACCCTATGCTGTAGCCGGCGGGGAAATCCTTGAGAATGACAATCCTCGTCCTGAAACTCATCACCGGCATCAGATCCGCCTTTTGAACTGTATCAGACGAGGGATATACCCCGTATGTCATAATCCCGGGACGCACCATATCCAGATTGAACCGGGAAAAGTTGAGCACGCCACCGCTGTTGGATATGTGTTTTATGGGAATGTGTATCCCCTTTTTTCCCAACCCTACTACAATCTCCTCAAACAGTTTCCACTGGAAAGAATTATATTCATCGTCTTTCAGTTCACTGACAGAGAGGTGGGAGAATATCCCCTCCACCACTATGCTGGAAAGGGCGAGAACACTGCTGATCATGGCGATTGCGTCACTATATATGGTCCCGCTCCTGCCCATCCCCGTATCAATCTCAACATGAACGGGAAGTTGCGCATTTCTTTCAATCAGTTTTTTGTTGAGTTCGACTGCGAAATGGATATCTGAAACCGAGGGAATAAGATTGTATTTGATGATTTCATCAATTTCATAAACTGTGGAAGGGCTTAATATCATAATGGGTGAATCTATCCCACCGACTCTGAGCTGCACCCCTTCATCGGCATTGGCTACTCCGAGGGCGTAAACACCGTTTTTCAGAGCGGCCTTTGATATCTCAATCGCCCCATGACCATACGCATCAGCTTTCACCACCTGAAGAACCTTTATACCGGGACCAACTAATCTCTTTATTTCGTCCCAGTTATGCCTGAAACTATCCAGATCAATTTCCACCCAGCTTCTGTATCTTTGGCCTTTTGACAACATTTTCAACGCAACCCTGCATCCCTAAATCTCATAACCTGCTCTTCAACCATCCATATACCTTACACCGCGAAGATACTACCAAAACAACAATGAAAGTCAAGGCAAAGGATGCAGACATAAAAAAGGAAGAGAGAAAGATTATGTAATAGCCCGAAAATGCGCTGCGATATACGCGGATAAAAAACAGTTAAAGATCACACAGTGATTGCGGTTGGAATGGTTATTTTCGAATGGAACCCGGCTAATTTCTTGACAATGTGAAAACGTTAAGATAAAAAGCCTCACTTACAAGTCGCAAAAAAAGCCGATGTAGCTCAGATGGTAGAGCAACTGATTCGTAATCAGTAGGTCAGCGGTTCAATTCCGCTCATCGGCTCCAGATTTCAGGGGGTTACGAGATTTTTCGTGACCCCTATTTTTTTGCTGTGTAAGAACTGTGTAAAGTATAGACTCTCATTCTAACTACCTTTAAGTTGTTATTTCCAATAGTTATGCCTAAGTAAATTCTTCACAATAATCACTCTCTTTTCTGTACTCCTATTTCTGTTTAAGAACACACAACAGAAGTAAGTACTCTGCATAATTTGACTGTCCTTGTGTTAGTAATTCAGTTGATGAATGTATACAGAGACACTAAGAAAATGTGTCCTGACTCAACCTGATGCGTTTTATAGTTGAATTATACAAATATAGTGATAACTTGACACTCACACATTAAAAAATATTGTCCTGATGCAACCTCGAGAGTTTAAACAGTGAATATTGTTTATACCCACAAACTAATATAATATGAAATGAATCACATCAAATACAGTATTAGAATTTGAATATTCAGATTTGAATAAAAATCAGTGATGTTTAAAACCGCAGAAAAGGAAATATCCATGAATAAAGTGTTCGAGATAGAATTCCAGAAGCATGAACCGTACAGAATAGAGTGGTTGTCAAAACAAAAACAATTATCTGATTACAAGATATCTGTGAATTATATTGATTATTATGATGAAAATAGTCATGAAGACATTGAACTGATACTGACTAAAAAGGACATTCGGATTGATATACGAAACATGGGAGACAATATTTATGACATTATTATTAGCGGAACGATTGAAATAGATGTGTCGATAGATGATCTTTTAGAAAAGTTAAAGCTTGTCGACTATTGTGTAAACTATGGTTTAGATTTTATTGATGATGAAAGTGAATACGCAGAAGAAGATGTTCATTACAGATTTATTCAAAACTATAGCAAATATCTTATACCGATTGAAGAATAAAATAGACCGTGAGTAAAAATAAAAGAATATTTGAAATAGATAAAAGAACTTGAAAGACAGTACAGAAAGATATAAAGATAATTTAAGCATTTTAATTAGGGAATATGACCATACTTATGACTATTAATATTTTGTGAAAATAAAATTTAATGTACGAATAAAAAAACAAAGGAGATGTTACAATGGAAAAAGAAAAGGCAAAGACGGTGAAAAGAAAAAGTTTAGCGGACAAAGCTCTTGACAGATATAACGAACTTCTAAGAATGCGAGAGGAAATTAAGAAAGAATTGCTCCCACTAAAACGATATTTGATTCAGATGGAGAAAATAGAGAAAGAAGTGAGAAAGAAGAAAGCATAATAGGTTTCACTTTCACCTACGAGTCAATAAAGCCTGCATGTAGAAAAAAGCGAGGATTACACCTTCAATAGGATTTGGGTTAATAGGAGATGATGTTTAAGGATATGGACAAAAACCGAATACAATGGATTGACTTAACAAAGGCTTTTGCAATCTTTTTAGTTGTTGTACTGCATGTCTCTGCCCCTATTTTGAGTGGATATAATATCTTGCCGAAGTCCTCATGGTTGATGGGAAATTTCTACAATTCATTTGGCAGAATAGGAGTCCCATTGTTCGTTATGATAAGCGGATTTTTACTATTAAGGCACAAAGAAGATGAACCTATAAAAACATTCTTTGGTAAGCGTTTCAAAAGGATATTACTGCCATTTTTATCTTGGAGTTTTATATATTTTTTATGGAGTAATCTTTCAAAAAACCAAGATATTAATTTTGCCAATTTTCTTGAAGTTATATACAAGCCACAGTATTATCATTTGTGGTTTATGTATATGATCATAGGGCTGTATTTAATAACTCCAGTCTTAAGAGCAGTAATTAAAAATGGCGAAGAAAAAATCACAAAATATTTAATGTTTTTGTTAACAGGCTACGCTTTACTTCCGCTCTTATTTCAAAACACTCTTTTGATAATTATCCCAAATGTATTCGTATTGTATTTTGTTTTAGGCTTTTATCTGGGCAATAAGGAAAATAAAAATATTAGAAAAAGTTATCTTATCGAAGTATATTTGATTTGTTATGTCATAACTTTTTTGGGAACATTATATCTAACACAAAAAAATAACGGTGTTTACGATCCATTTTTCCATGAGAGTACAGGTCCAATTTTAATACTAATGACAATCTGTGTATTTATGTTGTTGAAAAAAATAACAATAAATAATGTTCGAGTGAATAGATTTATTGAGATCATAAGCAAAAATAGTTTTGGAATATATTTATCGCATATACTAGTAATAGTAACACTAGACCATGGGATTTTCGGCATAGGATTTGGATGGAACAGTATGAATCCTCTTTTAAGCATACCATTGCTATCTATTAGTGTCTTTTCAATATCATTCTTGCTTGTTTTTATACTGGGCAAAATACCTCTGCTAAGACGTATTCTAGTTTGATCAAATTTCCTTGTTTATAACAAAATCGGCTTGTAAAATGTTGTTGGTGTTATTGATTACAGTAAGAACGATGTTTTGACCAATAGTTGAATACAAAAATACATTCTGTCCTCATGCATCATATTTTTTACTGATATCATTGGTACAAAGTTTTAAATTCGCACTTTAGTGTTCTAATAACTGCTAAAACACTATTTAATCAGAATGGAGGGAATTGCTAAAAGAATTTAACCACAGAACAAATTCAGACTTATTCTGCTTTTCGTCGTTCACAGGTGATGCAAAACGTTAAATTACTATATTAAAGAATATGTTCTTTTCAGTGGATTAACCCAAATATTATTATGAGGTGAGAAAATGAAAAGATTATTAATAATCGCCGTAATGGCAACTGCAATCTTTGTAAGTCAAATATCATTGGCACAAGATTCTGAAGAATCTCCTAATGGTGTTTTAAGTTCTGCGGGGAACAGATTTGTGTTTGGACAGATATCTACATTTGGTCGTGATAAATTTATGCTAGATACTGAGACAGGACGGTTATGGCAACTTGCAGTGGATGCTAATAAAAATCGTTTACTGCAAAATGTACCATACAGAATGGTAAACGGTAAGAATTGTCTGAATGCTCCGTCAGAAGATGTAGATTTAAAAAGCATTAATAAATGAAGAGCAAAGTATGTAAACTAGAAGTTGGGTCGATCTGTCTGCGAGAAGTGTCGAGTTCTGTCATGACTAGCTTGGGTTGATTTGCATGTTATACTATATGTACTTATTCGAAACACATTCTAATCAATAGTAGAAATCAAATAATATATTCTGTCTTTAAAACCTATATTATATTTGCAAATCATTGTCTGTAATAAAATAAGATATTAAAATTGAATAGTAGCATAAAAGCCTTATGAAATCATAATGTTTCATAAATTTACAATCTCGTTTTGTGTGATACAATTGCAATAAATAAATAAGTGAGCTTAAATTGTATGAAACAAAAAAGAGAATTAAAAACCAGTGACAAAGAATTTGATGCTGAAAAGGAAAGACTTTTTTTGAAAGAAATAGAAGAAATTAACAACATAAAGCCCAGAAAAGTTGATTCTAAAACTAATGAACAAGATAAGATTGATGAACAATCGAGTGAAGATGATCTTGAGAATGAAGAGAATAAAGTAGTTGAGAAAAAGAAATCAGATGGTAGACCTGACAATTACTTAGATGATAAAAATCCATGGCAGAAATCTTCTAAGATTGATTTAAATGAAACCAGAAAATCGTTCAGATGGATTGAGACTGAAGTTCTTTTATCATTAATACATTCGAGCATAACAGGTTCAGATTGGTCAGTCTTTATGTATATATTACATAGAACTCGTGGTTACTGTAATAAGAATAAGCATTATAGACATGCAGAGAGTTTTTCTATTGATGAAATCAAGGAATCTACAAATCTTTCAAAATCATCAGTCTATAATTCGTTAAACCGACTTAAAAAAAGACAGATGGTATATGAACATACTGAAGGACGGGCAATCATGAACGGCGTTAACTTTCGTTATGATACATGGTTGTCAAAAGTATGAGTCTTTGTTTTGAGAAAGTACTCTCAGAACAAAGACTTTATTGTCAAATAATACAATCAGTCTTATTTATTAAGAATCTAATTGAAGAATCGAGAATGATTTGTAAGAAAAAAGAATATTTCGCTTGAATCACTATATGGCTAAAGAGGATTATTTTTGTATAGATACTTATAGATACTTATAGATAATTAAAGAAACTTAAAGATAGGTTTTTTTGAGTTTCACTCAATTTATTACACAAGAATCCTATTCACAATCCAAATCAGATAATTCACTTCACAATAAAATCCATTTAATTAACTTCACAATAATAATTGGCATTGATTCTTGAAGTGCAACTGTCCTGAAATGTGAAAATATTTCTCAGATCATTTTTACAAAGTCATTTGCTAATAAATAATAGTAACAATACACAGGAGGTATTAGGCAATGATTGATAAACTTACAGAGAAGTATCTTGATGATTTGAGTGAAAAGAAAGACAAACCTACCAATGAAAATATTGATGTATCAAGAGAAGTGAGAATGTTATCACAACGAATTCTCAAGGAAACTACAGTAGAAGGAAAACTAAACATCATTGGAGGGTTAATTATTCTTTCTTGTGCTTCAAGTTGTGGAAATAAAACTTTAACACAATTAGCGTTAAAACTTGGAAAAAGAACGAATGAATAAGACAGTATTCTGTTTCTTTCAACTCTAACTAATTGGATAAAAGTTAGACTTCACAATATCATTATTCTGCTAATGATATGAATGGTATATTGCTTCTTTCTTTCATTCTTGCGTTTTTCTCTTGCCTTTCAGTTCTAACTATGATGTCCACTCCATCCAAAAGATAGAATTGAAAGGAGAAATTGACAATGAAAGAACGTAATGCAAATCATCCTAAAAAGAATTCAAGAATCACAGTTGACCCAATACGAGATGAAAAACATATTAGAAAAATTAAGAACAGACTGAAATACAATTCAAGAGATTTACTTCTTTTCACAATGGGAATTAACAACGGTTTGAGAATATCTGATTTACTCAAGCTTAAAGTAAAAGATGTGAAAGACTTGTCTGTGGGGGAAACTCTTACAATCAAAGAAACTAAGACAGGTAAAACCAATGTTCTAATGATTAATAAGTCTGTTTATCAAGTAATGAGAGAATATCTTGATACCGAGAGTCCTGATGAGAATGAATACCTATTCCAATCAAGAAACGGAAACAATAGAGCATTAAAACGTGAAACAGTACACAAGATGATGAAAGACTGGTGCAGTTTTATTAAAACAGGAAACTATGGAACTCATACATTGAGAAAAACTTTCGGTTACATTCAAAGAAAGAAATATGGAGTAGGATTTGAGATTCTATGTAAACGTTTTAGTCATTCATCACCTTCAATAACTATGAGATATCTCGGAATTGAAGATGATGAAGTGAATGGAATCTTATTGAATGAGATATAGAAACAAAAAATCAATTGTTGTTTCATCTTTTCATCATACTCTTTTTTCTCTATAATCTCTTTTGTTATTATATCAATTGCTATTGATTCATTCTTTTAGATGATAATCTTTATTCAGATTTAGCTAGTTCTTCTTCAAGTATTCTTATTTTCTTTTCCTGTTCAAGTCTGTTTCTTTTGAAATAAAGAGAAATGAAGTCATTACTACTTATCGTAAGGGCTAAAATGTTGATAATCGGTACAATGAGCATCAATAATAGACCTAATATTCCTTCGACATCGATATTGTCTGCCATACTGACCATACAAATCATAGATCCTATAAAAATAATATTACCAAGCAATGCAAGTATTCTCATTCTATATCTCCTTTACACTTATTTTTACATTTCGTTATTCGTTTTTTATATCCTCTTTATTATTCTTTTCTTTTATACTTTGTTTATTCTCTTCACTTCTTTCAAATGCTTCTATAACATCCCCCACTCTTAGATGTCCATATACTTTCTCTACCATTGTAGTGTCTCTATGACCGAGAACCATTGAAATCATCATCATAGGTATGTCAGGTCTCTTCATCATTCTTGTAGTGAATAAATGTCTGAGTGAATACATCGTCAGAGATTTATCAATTCCACAATCTTTCAGACTATTTTTGAAACTCCTTCCGATGTTTTTTATTCTAATTCCTTTGTCATTTACAAAAACATAATCATTATCTTCAGTAGAAATGTTATTTCTTTCTTTCAATGACTGAAGAATTTTCATTGAACTGCCAACAAGAGGTACAGGAGTATTAAGAGTTTGACTTTTGTTCTTGTTCTTTCTGTCTCTAATCAAGACATATTTTCGTTTTAAATCTACATCTTTCCACTTAATATTGATCAATTCTGAAGGATATCTAACGCCTGTATTATTAACGAATGAAATAATATTCCAATAGTATGAATTTTTCTCTTTCCAATACTTTTCAAGTTTAAGATATTCATTCTTGCTGAGAATCTCTTCTCTTCTTTTCTCTGGTAAAACAGTATACGGTGAAATTTCTGTATCTTCTAATACTCTTAGATATGCTTTTCCAAATCGTAATATTGAAACTAACAATCGACATTCTCTATTCAGAGTAACATTTCCGACACTTTTCCATATTCTACCTCTGAGATATTTACCATTCCTTTGTGATCTTACTCTTGTCTTGTGAGTCTCATAATACTTTTCTCTCCACTTTTGATATTTGAGATAGATGTCTTTTCCACCAAACTTTTCAATATCTTCTTTTCCAAACTTTTCACAAAGATATTTACAACCTCTTTTATATTCAATGAATGTTTTTGCAGCGACACTTTTTTCTTTCCATTTAAGAAATTCCTTTACAACTTTCTCAAATTTGACAATTTTTGTTTTTCTAATGTGATGTGTCAATTCATAATAGATGTCATTCATCTTATTGATTGCAGTGTGTCTGTCAGATGTTCCTGTTGAACCTCGATAAGACTTCTTATTCCATGTAAAATAATAGAAGATGTTAGGACTATCAGGTCTCTTATACAGTGTGATATTTTGTGGTGAAGTGAGTTTTCTGACAATAGTTGTTTCCATTTTACCCCTACTGTGAAAGAATTGTGAAAGATTTACGAAGTTTTATCCTCGTAACACATTGATTTTATTATGTCAATATCTTTCACAAGTCCGCCAGTTGATGGGGCTGTATTATCAACTATTACAATAGGTTATACAGGGCTTAACATATTCGTAATCAGTAGGTCAGCGGTTCAATTCCGCTCATCGGCTCCATAGAATCAAGGGGTTACAAAGATTTAATTTGTAACCCCTTTTTTATTTCGCTATTTTATCCCGCTATAGTCCCGCGTTTTTTGTTTCTAATACTTGTTTTGAAACTACCAAGACCTTCATTTCAACGCAAGAAATATTCCTGATTCGTATAGCAATGAAAATGCATTTTGCTAAAAGGATGCTCTTTTCGAGAGGTCCATGCTAGGGATTTGAGACAAGAAAG
>Ga0307991_1002932_pt1 | contig 11294 bp, 8 predicted proteins | sample EllFjometagen131_FD_203146 | JGI IMG/M metagenome (GOLD analysis project Ga0307991, IMG submission 203146) | Marine microbial communities from Ellis Fjord, Antarctic Ocean - #131 | ecosystem: Environmental > Aquatic > Marine > Unclassified | place: Southern Ocean | collected 2014-10-08 | reverse complement strand
CTTTTCTTTTTTAAATTATGTTTGCCCGTCATATGCTTTTATTTTAATAATTCTTTAATTATTTTTATATTTTGTTCAGCAATAGAACTAATAACTTGACCCCCTTTTTCTTCAGGGTCTTTTTCTAAATCATAAAGGGTCCATTGTTTTTCTTGCGCATTGTATTGATATTTTAAATTATTATTAATGAAACTTAAAGGACATTTATAGTCAGAAGGTTGGATTAAGGGGATAAATTTATCATTAAGTTTTTCTTTGCCTTGAAGCTCGGGCCAGAAGGACTGGCTAAATTTATTTTCAGGATAATTAATTTGAAAAAAATCTAAAACAGTTGGCAGAATATCTAAGTGACTATAAGCGCCGTTTATTTTTCTATTTTTATATCTTTCTTCGTTGCCCATAACCAAAACCAGAGAAGTAATGAAGTTTTCTTCAAAAGCCATTCTTTGATTGAAATTATTATTTTGGTGAAATTCAGCCGGCCAACTGTGGTCGCCCAAAATAAGTAAAGTATAATTTTTTTCAGGGAAAAGCTGGTTGATGTTTTTCCAAGCTATATCTAAATATCTATCTTGAAGGAAGGTAGTGTTCATTAACCTTTCCTGATGATTTAGGGGATTTTTATAGGGGACAATATTTTTAAATTCTAAAGGAGTATTAAATGGCCAATGATTGGTAGGTCCTGTTTCTATATATAAAAAGTTGCGTTTTTCTTTATTTTTTTGGATATAATTAAATGCTTTTTGATAGAAGATGTCTTCTCTAAATCCCCAAAGATATTGAGGATCGTCTTGAGACATAAGGTCGTTAGCGTGCATTTCATCAAAATGCAAATTTTGCATAAATTCTCTTGTTTGAGCAAAGCTCAGGTCATAGCTTTTGAGAAAAAATGTTTTGTATCCTAAATACTTCATTATCTCTGGCCAACAGATAATTTTTTTGTCAAAATTAACAGAGACCAGTGTTGATTTAAGAGAGCCGGGAAAAGAGCAGAGCAGATTTTCTTGACCTAATATAGTTTCAATACTGTTGCCGTAAAAACGAGGAAAAAGAATTCCTTCTTTAGCTATTTTTAAGAAATTGGGCGTAATTTTTTCATTAACCAGAAAACCGCTTAAGCTTTCTATTTGAAGAATGATAATATTATCTAAATATGAAGGGATGTCATTTTGGTTAATTTTTTGGGCCTGAGAAATTATATCCTCACGGCTTTCTTCAGATTTTTTAATTAATTCTAAATATACATCTTGATAGTATTCTATTACCTCATCTTTATAGAATAAAGCTCTACCTGAGGAGAATAGTTCATTATTTGTAGATGGAAAAATAAAAAATTGGACTAAGATTATAATTAAAAGGATAAAATAAATAGATTTTTTCTTGATTTTTAATCTTATTTTTTGAATCAATAAACAATTCAAAAGAGCAACAAAGGACAAGATTATTAAAGGGCAAATTAAACTTAAAATTGTGTTGTGATTAGAACCCTGGACGAGACGCTTAATGAAGTAGAGGTTGGGACTGTTCTGAAATAACAAGAAATAAACAACAAGAAGCGGATACATTAGATAAATGATTGTAGACAAAAAAATTCCAGCTATTTTTGAGATTTTAGAGAAAAAATATGACAAAAGGATAAGAAAAATTATAATCTGAAGCCATTTATATAAGTTTAAAGAAGCGTTGGACTGCCAAGAAGATATCACAAGAATTGATAGATTGGTTAAGGCAAAAATAAATATTAAAAAGATTTTGTATATTAGCCCTCGTTTAATAATCATTTATTTTTTAAGTAAACTATTTTCGTAAATAATTGCTTGTTCGTCTTCGTAAACTTTTTCTAAATTTGCTGACCTTTTAATGGCTTGATAAAATTTTTTGTCATTTTCGGACTTAGAGACAATGACATGAGAAGCTTTGAATTTTTCTTTGATGATTTTTGCCATTTCATTAGGATTTGTTTTCCCTATAAATAAATCACGCCAATAATTATAAAGTTCTTGGTCGTATTCATACATAAATGTTTGGTCTAAGCCGTTGATATAATAATGACTGTCATCAAAATAAAATAATTCAGGAAATATATCCCAATTGCTGTGAAATATTATTTCTCGAGAAGGAACGTTGTTTTTAATCCATTGAGTAGCCCCTTGAAGATGGTTGAGGGGGCGAGGACTATCTTGATAAGATTGCCTTAAATTATGGACTCCGCGTATCGAATAGAATCCCATGAAAAAAATACAAACTGAACTTAATATGATTGTTGTAATGAAATAAAAATTATTTTCAGTTGAAGAAAATAATCCTTTGGTTTGTTTTTTTATATTATTCCAATTTATGCTTTTTATAATTTGAGTAAAAATTAAAGCATTAAAAATTATAGTTATTGGCACTAAATACTCAATAATCCGACGCGCTTTTAGTGTATAGATTAAAAAGAATAAAGAAAGAAGCAGGAAAAACCATTCTCTGGTTTTTTGTTTTTTGACGGAAAAGGCGAACCAAGCGATTGATATTATATATGGTATTAAAATAGGCAAAGCATCCAACAAGAAGTTGGGCATTTTTGAAGGATACCATTCTGCTCCTACTCCAATTAAGTTTTGATAGTTTAAAATAGCTATTTTGATAGTTTGAAACCAATAAAAAGGAAATGTTTTTGGGAAATATGGGTTTATAATAAGACCAGCTATCAGTCCAAAGGCGCAAATGTATAGTAATTTGATGTTTGTTTTACTGAAAAAGAATTTAAAAAAGAGAATAAATTGTTGATTGTTTATTGTTGATTGTTGGCTAATTAATCTTTTAACTGTGCTCGCTAAACAGTATAAAGTAATCACCACTAGCATTAATGGCCAGCCACCATAGGTCCAAACATAAAAAATGGAGACCAGAAAAATACCTAAATATTTTTTTTTGACAATATAATAAAGCCCTAAAATTAAGATAATTAAAGAAAGCGCGGGGCTTCGGCTCAAAGAAAGCCGAAACAAAAAGTTCATTATCAAAAAACCGCTTAATGTCCAGAAAAGGGGCAGTTTAACTTTTAATTTGCGCAAAAACCAATAAATCGCCAGAATAGCGAAAGCTGCGAAAAACGCAGCAGCTAATTTCGTTTTTATTAAAGGATCGATTTGAGACGAGAGAGTATCAAGATTTTTGGGCGTTGGAATGCTCAAAAACGGCAGAAGCAGAAAATGGTATCCAAAATGATGGTCAACGAATAGATTTTTATAAGTAGTGAATTGGGTCCAAGGAAAATTTTTAACAACTCCACCTTCCTTGATAAGTAATGCCATTTTAGTATGGTAAAAGCCGTCTGGACATAACAAGGTTGGGGGAGCTAAAACATAAAGAAAGATAATAAAAGCAATGGCGAATACTATGAGATAAGTGAGCCATTGCTTTTTGGATATAAAATTATATATTTGGAGGACAAAATTAAACATAGTTTCATTTTATCATTATCATTTTACTTTGTCTATTTTAAATGTTATTATATTATTTATGAGTGGACATTCTAAGTGGTCAAAAGTGAAACATTCTAAGGGTGCTTTAGACGCCAAAAGAAGCGCTTTATTTACTAAATTGGGGCAAGCTATCATTATTGCTGCTCGCGAAGGTGGTGGAGACATAGACGCTAATTTTAAGCTTCGTATGGCCATAGATAGAGCAAAAAAAATAAATTTACCCAAAGGGAATATTGAAAGAGCAATTAAAAGAGGCACCGGGGAGATAAAAGGAAAACAAATAGAAGAAATAACCTATGAAGCTTTTGGTCCGGGAGGCGCAGCTTTTATTATAGAGGTATTAACAGACAACAGAAACAGGATTGCTACCAATATTAGAATTATTTTTACTAAACATGGCGGAAATTTAGCTGGCAAAAATTCAGTTCTTTGGATGTTCAATCGTTTAGGAGTTATTTGCATAAATTCTGACTTAATCAAAAAAAACAAAGAAGAATGGCAGTTAAAAATTATTGAGTTAAGCGCGGATGATTTTAAAGAAGAAGAACAAGAGCTGATTATTTATGTTAGTCTTGATAATTTACAAAGAATTAAAGAGACGATTGAAAAAGAAGGCATTGAAATAGAAAGCGCAGAGATAGAGTGGGTGCCCAAAAAATTGGTTAGTATTGATGAAGCTAAGAAACAAAAAATTCTTGATATTATTGAAGAATTAGAAAACAATCCAGACGTTCAAAATTATTATACTAATGTCAATCATTAGAACATTAGAACATAAAAAAATTAGAAATTTTATATATTTTATGATTATTTTAGGCATTGACCCTGGATATGCAATTACTGGTTATGCTATTATCAATGTTGATTCTCAAACTAAATCAATATCTTTAATTGATTATGGTTGTATTTTAACCTCCTCTAAAGATATTTTTTCTAAACGATTGTTGGTTATTTATAAAGGAATTAAGGGAATAATTGAAAAATACAGGCCAGATAAGATGGCTATAGAGAATATCTATTTTGCTAAAAATGTTAAAACAGCTATTAAGGTTAGTGAGGCTAGGGGTGTTATTATGTTAGCGGCTGCTATTGAAAAAATTGATATATTTGGTTTTACTCCCTTACAGGTTAAACAAGCTTTGACTGGTTATGGAAGAGCGACGAAGAATCAAATTCAACAAATGGTAAAAAATGTTTTAAAATTAAAGGACATTCCTCGTCCAGATGACGCTGCTGATGCCTTAGCTATTGCTATTACTTGCGCGCAGACAAATCAGGCACTCAGGTAATTGGGCATTTAAGTGAAAAAAGTTTTTTGAGGAATCGGATTCCTCAAAAGAAAAAAATACAGGTTTACCTGTATTTTTGTGTTTAAATGCCTGCCCCGTGGGAGCCTTGCCCGCCGATGAGGCGGGGTAGTGACTTTACGGGGCTTGCCCCGTGATGGTACATTTTACGGGGTTCCAATGCTCTAATGCTTTGGATATATATATCCAACAATTTGCCATCTGCCCTGAGATGTATTTTGCCATTGTAGAGTTCTTTTTAATCTACGTGTTATTGGTTTTTGAGTCCAGCTTGGGTTTGACGGTCCATTCATTTCAGAAAAATAAACATAATTATCATCAAAGCTTTCTATATATGCGACATGTCCATACCAATTATTACATTTTAGAACAACTATTGACCCTTCGTCTCCTTTGTTTAATGTATATCCTCTTTTATAACCATCTCTTTTGGCATTATTAAACCATGTTCGAGCATTTCCCCAATTACTTGGGCCTACACATTGGCCTAGTTCAGTTGCCCATTTGTATGCCACCCAATCTGTGCATTGTCCTGGTTTCCAATAATAGCGATGGCAACCTGCGGAGCAACGTCTATATCTCCAATCTGTATAGCTACAATTACTTTTTTCAGTAGCTACGAATAAGGATTTGTTGGTAGTTATTGATTTTACGATTGGTTTTGGCGCTGGCAACGGGGATCCGTCAGGGATAATTAATGTTTCTCCCACACTCAAACTATCAGGGTTAATAAGATTATTAAATGTAATTATCTCTTCACTATCTACTTTATATTTTTTCGCGATTTGTGAAAGTTTTTCGCCTTTTTTTATCTTATGCAGGATTCCATCTAGTGGCAGTATAGTCAGTTCGTCTCCGGGTTGAATATTAGTTCGCCAATAGGTTAAATTATTTGCCCAAAGCACAGTCCAAACATTTAACCCGAATTTCTCAGCAATATCCCAAGGATTATCATTAGGTTTAACTATGTAAATTTCAATTTCAGTCCGAGTGGGTATAATATTTTGATTAATTTCATTATTAGTAGCAACGAGAGCAGTATTATTTAAGGTCAGAGCTATTTCAGAAGAAGGAATTTTTTCTCTTAAAAGAGTAGCAATTTGGAAATCATAGTTTTTTTCTTCAATTTTCGTTTTTTGCTCAGACGAAATGGCATCTAAGCGAAGCTCTTTGTTGGTATTTTTAGAAAAAATAATATTACTGCTTTGATTTATTATCTGCGCATAAGAAAAAAATATGAAAAATAAAACAGCCATTATAACGGGCAATTGTTTTCTTGGCTGTAAGTTTTTATAAGTTTTGGATAAAAAATGACCAAAATAGATGGCACGAAGAATGCCTTTCTTTAAAGCCTTAATACTATACCTGACAATTTGTCGTAATAGTTTATCTTGCATAAATAGATTTTTTTCTGTATGATAATGATTATTCTATCTAAAAATTGTAAAAAAATCAAGTATGAGTTATCAACATCCGGATTTAAACGAAAAATGGTCTAAAATTTGGGATGAGCTGGGAATTTATCGCACTTCAGAACCAGCAAAACAACAAAAAGAATATATTTTAGTTGAATTTCCATATCCCTCGGGATCTGGCTTGCACATAGGGCATGCTTTTACTTTTACAGGTGCTGATGTTTATGCGCGTTTTCAAAGGATGCAAGGGAAAGATGTGCTTTTTCCTATGGGTTGGGATGCTTTTGGTTTGCCCACTGAAAATTATGCTATTAAAACTAAGGCTAAACCTCAACAAATAACAAAAGAAAATACAATTCAATTTAAAAAGCAGATGAGAAAATTACAATTTTCCTTTGATTGGGAAAGAGAAATTAATACCACTGATCCTGATTATTATAAATGGACTCAGTGGATTTTTGTTCAGTTATTTAAGAATGGTTTAACCCACAAAGAAGAAATGCCCATTAATTGGTGTCCTCAATGTAAGATAGGGTTGGCTAACGAAGAAGTAATAGACAATAAATGCGAAAGATGCGGAGCTGAGGTTTCGCGCAGAAATATTTCTCAATGGATTGTGAAAATAACAGATTATGCAGAGAGATTAATAAAAGGGCTTAAAAAAACAGATTTTATTGAAAAGGTTAAAACAGCACAAAAAAATTGGATTGGAGAAAGTAATGGCGCAGAAGTTATTTTTAAAATCAAATTAGACAAAAAAGATGAAAATTTAGAAGTATTCACAACTCGACCAGATACTCTATGGGGAGCTACTTTTATGGTTTTAGCACCTGAGCATCCTTTGGTTAATAAATTTTTAGATAGTGATTCTCTTAATTCTGCTCGTAAAAAAGAAATAAAAGAATATATAATCAAGAGCAAGAGCAAGCCTGATTTAGAAAGGACAGATTTAGCCAAAAATAAAACAGGAGTTTTTTCTGGTTTTCAAGCTATAAATCCGGTAAATAATAAAGAAACCCCGATTTGGATATCTGATTTTGTTTTAAGTTCGTATGGCACTGGAGCCATTATGTCTGTTCCAGCGCATGATGACAGGGATTGGGAGTTTGCTAAGAAATTTGATATAGAAATAATTCCAGTGATTCAACCTAAAGAAAAATGGGATTTTGAAAAGTCCGCTTATACTGATGTTTCAAATGGGAAAATTATAAATTCTAAACCAATCAATGGTTTAAATCCAGATGACGCTTTTGAAAAAATGATTAAGTGGCTTGAGAAAAAAGGCATTGGAAAAAGAGCAAAAAATTATCATTTGAGAAATTGGATTTTTTCTCGTCAGCATTATTGGGGTGAACCAATTCCTATGGTTCATTGTCCTAAATGTGGGTGGCAAGCCGTTAAGGAAGAAGATTTGCCCATAAAACTTCCAGAAGTAAAACATTACGAACCAACTGATACAGGGGAAAGTCCTTTGGCTAAAATAGAAAATTGGACTGAAACTATTTGCCCTAAGTGTAAGGGGCCAGCTAAAAGAGAAACAGATACTATGCCGAATTGGGCTGGTTCAGATTGGTATTTTTTAAGATACATTGACCCTAAAAATAATAAAGCTTTAGCCAGTAAAGAAAAAATGAAAAGATGGCTCCCAGTTGACATCTATATTGGCGGTGACGAACACAACACTCTTCATCTTTTGTATTCTCGTTTTATTTATCAATTTTTATGGGACATCAAAGCCGTACCAAAAGAACATCCAGAGCCGTATCAAAAAAGAATATCTCATGGAGTAATTCTCGGACCAGACAATCAAAGGATGAGTAAGTCCAGAGGTAATGTAATTGATCCAGAAGAAGTAATTCAAAGGTTTGATCAATATGGGTCAGATATTTTAAGAATGTATCTAATGTTTATTGGACCTTTTGAAGGAACCATGGCTTGGAATGATCAGGCCTTAATGGGCATTAAGAGATTTTTAGAAAAGGTGGAAGATTATGTTGGCTCTTGGGTGTCTTTAGAAAAAGAGCATCTCAAAGCAATACATAAAGATGAGATAAAACCCTTAATGCATCAAACAATAAAAAAAGTAACCCAAGACATTAAGAGTTTAAAGTTTAACACAGCTATTGCTTGTTTAATGGAGTTTTTAAATAAGGCAAAAGCAGAAAAGAATAAGATAAATAAAGAAAATCTTGAGAAATTTCTTATCCTTCTTTCTCCCTTTGCTCCGGTTTTCAGTGAAGAGCAGTGGCAAAAAATAAATCCAACAAGAAAAAGTATTTTTTTAGAGTCATGGCCTTTATTTGATCCTCAATTAGCCCAAAATAAAAAGATTGAATTTGTAGTGCAGGTTAATGGTAAGATTAGAGGGAAAATTGAAACAGAGATTGGAATTTCTCAGAAGCAAATTGAGAAAATTATTTCTTCTGTGCCTAAAGTTCAAGGATATTTAGAAGACAAGAAAATTAAAAAAATAATTTTTGTTCCAGATAAATTAATCAATTTTGTTATTTGATGCCCAACGTCCACAGGACAACAAATAAAAGAAATATGATGAACATAAAAGAGATTAAAGCTATTTGTAAACAGCATCATATTGTTCCTTTGCGCCGTCGGGGGCAGAATTTTTTAATCAATCCCAAGGTGATTAAACGAATAATAGATATAGCTGAAATAAACAAAGAGGATGTTATTTTAGAAATAGGCCCAGGTTTGGGCGCCCTAACCAAACCAATTGCTAATAAATGCGAAAAAGTAATTGCTATTGAAATTGACAAAAAATTGGTTAAAATCTTAAAAGAACACTTAGGAAATTATAAAAATATAGAAATAATTAAAGATAGTGTTTTAGATATAATTCCTAATTTAGGTTTAGAAAAAAAGAAGTTTAAAGTTATCGCCAACCTCCCTTTCAACATTACTGGTCGCGTTTTAAGAATTTTATTAGAAAGAGAGAATAAGCCAGAATTAATTGTAGTAGTAGTTCAAAAAGAGGTGGCTCAGAGAATAGTTGCTCAACCTCCACGTATGTCCCTTTTGTCTCTGGCAATTCAATTTTATGGTCAAGCTAGCATTATCTTCGGTGTTGATAAAAGTAATTTTTGGCCTCAACCAAGGGTAGATTCAACAGTATTAAAAATAATACCAAATAAATTCCGAATTAAAAAAGAAGTTGAAAATAATTTTTTTCAACTTATCAAAGCTGGTTTTTCTTCAAAACGAAAATATCTACTTAACAATTTGTTTAAAAATGTTATCATTATAAATGATAATGACTCAAAAGAGAAAAAACAAATGTTGATTAAGATTTTTAAAAAAGTTGGGTTGAACGAAAAAATTAGGGCTCAAGAATTGTCGCTTGAACGATGGACACAGCTCGCAAATATCATTGGAGCGTTAGAACGCGAAAAGGAAGAAAGACATGATAATCAATAATTTTCGCTAGAGGCGGACTAGTATTCGGCTGAAACAATTAACAATTAATCTATGTCTAAGGGGTCTAAAGTTTTTCAGATATTTTGTCTTTTAGCTCTAGGACTATTTGTTTTGGTTTTAGGTTTTATTCAAATTAGAGGAGCAATTTATGGTCCTTTTGACGGTTTTAAAAAAACTGACACAAAAAAAGAATTAGCATTAACCCAAGAGGAAATTTTATCTATTTTATCAGAGCAAGCTAAACAAGAAGACGCAGACGAAGATGGTCTTTCTGATTATGACGAGGTTTATGTTTATCATACATCTCCATATATTGAAGATTCAGATAGTGATGCTTTTTCTGACCAAGAAGAAGTAGAGGCCGGAAGCGACCCCTTAAGCTCTAATTCAACTCCCTATCATCAATTTCAAGAAGGCGAAAAGGATAGTCCAGTAGAAGAATTTCGGCCGGAATATTCTGAAGAAGAATTTTCTTTAGAAGATATTCGAAATTTTTTGATTCAAGCAGGAATAGCTAAAGAAATTGTGGACAATATTGATGACAATGAGTTGAAAAAGTTATATAATGATACCAAAGAAGAAACAGGCATTGACCCGCAGGATTTAGAATCGTCATATTCTCCCGAGGTTGATATTTCTTTGTTGAGACAATCTTTAATAGATGAAGGCGTTGATGCTTCTATGTTAGGGCAAATAGATGATGAAACATTAAGGTCTATGTTTTTAGAAAACTTAGGGAATTAAAATAATTTATTCATGAAATTTGGAAAATTAAATAGTATTTTTACTAAAGGAGCGATTTTATTAACAATATTTATGTTGGTAATTTCCTCTTTTTTGTTTATGCCCCAAAAAGCTAATGCTCAATTTTTAACTCATGATGTGCCTAAGGCCATTGGGGATGCGGTAAAATGGGCATGGGAAAAAGGAGGAGCAGTTGCCTATCGTAACGCTTTAAATTTTTTCTTGCAACAAGCTGCTCAACAAACAGGCGAATGGTTGGCAACTGGAGATGCGGGCAAAAAACCGACATTTTTAACTGACCCTGATTTTTTTAATAAGGTGGGCGATCAAATGTTGGGAGAATTTATTAATGCGGCAGCAGATGATTTTTTGGGTTTAAATCTTTGCGAAACCTTGGACCCTACAATTAAATTTAATATTCTAGCTAACTTAGACCCCAAATACCAGAAAAAGAAATTTGAAGAAAACCCACCATGCTCTTTTGGTCAAATTAAGAAAAATTTGGAGGATGCCAGTAAAAAGCAATTATTTGAATTTTCAAGAGAAGTGAAAGAAGGGAAGGTTGCTAAACACGAAGCTACAGTTAGTACGCTTATTCAGGGTGATTCTATTTTGCCGAATTATATTAAAAATACCTTGGATGGCAAAATATATTTTTGTCCAGGTGGTGTGTGCCCAGACGGTTCTATTAGTTGGGAATACGCTCTTGGCATGTCTTATTATGATAATGATGTTTTGGGCGTTGGGGCTAATTTACACAAAGTAACGCAACAGTTTGAAGAAGAATTAGAAAAAATAGAAAAATTGGAAAAAGAATCAAAAGAATCATCAAAATTATCAGAAGCAAATTATAGGATAAGTTTAATGAGTTTAATAGATATAGATATAGATAATAATGTTTGGGGAAATGAAGCAGATTCTACTAA
>Ga0307991_1002930_pt1 | contig 11301 bp, 6 predicted proteins | sample EllFjometagen131_FD_203146 | JGI IMG/M metagenome (GOLD analysis project Ga0307991, IMG submission 203146) | Marine microbial communities from Ellis Fjord, Antarctic Ocean - #131 | ecosystem: Environmental > Aquatic > Marine > Unclassified | place: Southern Ocean | collected 2014-10-08 | reverse complement strand
GCATCACAACAGCCTCGACCAGGAGTTCGATGTCGTCCTTGCCGGTGAAATGTGCGCCCAGTTGCGCGCGCTTGGAGGGGTCCAACCCGCGTTCGAACAGGGTGCCGAAAATCGAAGGATCCACCGCGCTCCAATCCATGCGGGCAGTATCGGCGATTCGCTGGACTTCATCAGCTGCAAGGTCCGGGACGGAGGCGTCGTCAAACAGGTTGCCGTTGAAATGGCGGATGCTTTCCAGCCCGAACTCGCCGCCCTTGCCCATGGCCTCAAATAACTGGCTGAGCAATCGGCAGAACTTGACCGGATCACCCGCCGATTTATCCACGATCCGGGAGAAGATCATGTCAGGCAACAGGCCAATGTCTTCGGAGAATAGACAGAAGACGACGCGGTCGAGGAAATGCGCGACATGGCCGGAGTCCAGCCCGTGGGCCCGCATGGATTCGGCAATGCCGGCGAACCGTTGCGCGGCATCCTGGGTGACAGCTTGGCTGGTCTTACCCGGGCGCAGCTTGTCCGGCTCGAAGAAAACCGCCCGCAGTATTTCCAGACTGCGCGGCTCGCCGAGCCGGTCGAGGGCGATTTCATGCATCGCGGACACCGTGCCGGTAAAGTTCGTGTGAACGATGATGCGGTCAAGATCGCAGACCACAAGCAAGGGAGGATTGGCCAAGGCATCGCGGTACAAGAGTAACTGGTCATAGGCAGCGGCCAAATCCTTGTGCTTGCCCTTATATTCCCAGCCGAAAAAGTCCTTCTTCCAGACATCGGCGAACCCTTCGCCGCCGCCTTGCTTTGACGCGCCCTTTTCGAAGCAGAAGCTCTCCCCGGTGGGATCGGCGGCGGCGGGCGTGGGATGGTCAAGGGCGTTGCATAGGTCAATGAAATGCTCTTGCGCGGCGGAGCGTTCTTTCAGTTCAACCTTGCGCCATTTTGCTATGAACTCGGGAATGGTCATACGTAGCGAAACGGTAGCACAACGGGCACGGCAGAAACAAGGATGAAGAGACTCTTCGCCGCAATACGGGTGCGCCGGGCCATGAGAATACGCGCGCCGGGATATTTTGCAGCTTGAACACAAAGCCAGGCAAGGATTACATCGGTTTTCCCGGACCGCGCGCCGCCGTAGAACAGATATCTTCGGAGTTCCGGCCGTTCGAGGTGTTCCAGCCATGCGACATTTTGCTTTGGTGTGAGCGTGATCACACCTATAGCCGAATTGTCAACCGGGGGGCAGGCGGGATTTTGCTGAGCGCGTAGCACGGCTGCAGGAATTATTATCGGGGCTCAACCCTTATACCTCGATACGAATTATTGAAAATTGAGCCCAATTCTTCTTCATGTGTTCTCCATTCCGCAAGCCGCAATTAAGAAGAACGTTTGCCGCTTTGCACCCACTGGACGGCGTGCTGGATCAGCTCGGCGGCATGGCGTAGGTTCAGTTTCTCCTTGATGTGCTCGCGGTACGACTGCACGGTGTGAATGCTCAGGCTGATTTTCTTGGCAATCTGGTTGGAACCCAGCCCCTGCCCGATCAATTCAAAAACCGTTAACTCACGATCGGAAAGTGACTCTAAGGGCGAGGCTATGGCGGTGGCGGTCTTACCGCCGACCAGCTGGGTCATAAGGTGCTCGCGCATCGGTTCGCTGAGCACAATATTTCCGGCCAACATCTGGCGGATGCCATCTATGATTTTTTCAGGCGACGCCGATTTCATGATGTAGCCCCGGGCCCCAGCCTGAAGCACGCGCGCGGCGTAAAGCGATTCATCATGCATGGAAAACACGATCGCTAACATTTTTGGGTGCACCGCCTTCAAATCCTTGATCAGGTCAATGCCGCTCTTGCCGCCCAGTGAAATATCCACGACCATGATTTCCGGCCGCGCCGTCGAAATAGCCTGCAAGGCAGTGCGATACTCGCCGGCCGTCCCACACACGGCCAAATCTTTCTGCTGGTTGATAATCCCGGCAATCGCCTCGCAGACCAAGGGGTGATCATCAACGATGAAGACGCTATGCTTGGCGGAAGACGACTTCGCCGGCGTCGGCGGGGTTGTCTTATCAGTCGCCGGTTTGCCACGTCGGCGGGCAAGTGGCAGGCCACGTCGGCGGACATCAGGCGCTTTGGAGTTTTTTTTGCGTTTCATATAACACTTCAATTAGCCAGAATGTCAACCGGCAAGAGAGTGGCATACGGTCGGGATTATGGCTTAAATGCCGATTGTCGTGTCACGATGCTTTTGCGCGTACAAAGGTTTAAACCCCAATCCCCTGTATAAACATTGGAGAAAACGAGGCATATAAACACTTTTTCAACAGCTTATTAACAGTGATAACATTAAATTGTTTCCCTGATCGCCTGGATCAGTTCCTTATTTTCAAGGGACTTGGTTATATATTTGCTGACATTTAAACCAGCCGCATCTTGGAGAATATCGGGATTCCCAAATCCAGTCAGGATGATCACTTTCACTTTGTCATCTTTTTTGCGGATTTCACGAAGAGCTTCAATGCCGTCCATGCCAATCATCTTCAGGTCAAGTAAAATAAGGTCTGGGTCACTTTCCTCATTCCTTTTTATGCCCTCAATCCCGTCACGAGCTGTAATGATTTGATAACCCGCACTTTCTAATACCCACTCATACACCTCCAATAGGTCTGCATTGTCGTCTATCATCAGTATTTTTTGCTTATTACGGCCTTCTTCTTTTGTTTTTGTCATTGTCCACCTTTTTTCAGTTTCTGGAAAAAAGGCTTTAGCTCTTCGGCTTCACCCGCTTTACGCCATCCAGAAAGACCGCTGTGCCATATAAGGTCATCCTCTTTTAATCGTCCGGTAGCGGCCAATTTTGTCATCTGGCCGAAATTCAAACATGAAAATATTTTACAATCCTGCTTAATATCCCATTTTTGCTCTGTTGCATCTATTGCCATTTGGATCTCCTTTCGTTTATTCTGTCCCAACTGGAAGTGTCACAATAAAAGTGGTGCCTTTACCTTTTTCACTTTTTACATCTATAAAACCGCCATGCTCTTTTATAATTCCATAACAAATGGATAACCCTAACCCCGTGCCTTTATTAGTGTCTTTCGTAGTAAAAAACGGGTCGAAGATCCTTATCATATTCTCTTCCGAGATGCCTTCGCCAGTATCACTGAATTCGATCTCAACAGTCTTGCGCGCTTCGTCCACAGCCTCTCTCAACGCTTCGGTTCTTGGCTGCGAAAGCCTGGTGGTGATTTTTAATTGTCCGCCTTCAGGCATGGCGTCGCAGGCATTGGTAATCAGATTGCTGAAAACCCCGCCGAGCTTATATTTATCGGCCTTGAGAAGTGGTAAATGGGATGCGAAATCACGAATTATTTTTACCTTATGGGCCTTGATTTGATCTTTCAAAATATCCAGACTTTCTTCCACAACTTCACGTATATCAATAGGGTCCAATTGAAACCTCGCGGGAGCGGAAAAGACCAGCAGACCAGCCACAATTTTTCTGCATCTGTTGGTAGCCCGCTCTGTCATGTCCAGTGCTTTTGTATAAATATTAGAATCTATATTCGCCGCGCCCTCTTTTTTAATCCGTTCCAACAGCATCTGTATGCTCGACATAATAACGGCCAGCGGGTTGTTGATCTCATGGGCAACTCCAGCGGCCATGAGACCGACGGCGGCTAATTTATCTGACTGGACTAACTTTTTACGAACGTCTTTCAGTTTCTCCTCCGCCTGCTTGCGCTCGGTGATGTCGCGGCTGACGCCGAGCACGCCGATAAACGTTCCGTCCGGCCCCCAATAAGGCGTCTTGAGGGTATCGATCAGTTTTTTTCGGCCATCGGGATAGGTAATCCATTCCTCGTTGTGCCGCGGTTGGCGCAACTCCAGCATGAGCCGGTCGTGTTCCCTGAAAAAGTCCGCGACTTCCTTATCGAAAAGATCGTAATCGGTCTTTCCGATGATTTCGGCCCTTGACCGCCCAACAAACTCGGCAAAGGGCGGGTTACAGCCCAGGTAAACGCCATTGATATCCTTGAAAAAGATGATGTCGGGAATAGAATCGAGCAGCGAATTGATCAAACCGGCCTGCCGCTTGATTTCTTCCTCCGTCCGCTTGCGCTCGGTGATGTCGAGCGTAAAACCAATTATGCCGGCAATATTGCCTGAGGCGTCACGATAAAGTATTTTATCTGTCTGGACCCAAAGGGCTCTATCCGACAAAGTTAATGGTTCTATGATGTTCCTTTTTGGCTGACCGGAATTTATGACCTCCAGATCATCTTTCCAATAGGCATCGGCCTGATCTTTTGGATAAAAATCCCACAGGGTCTTGCCTTCCAATTGTTCCTTCGGCAGGCCCATGACTTTACAGAAGGCTTCATTAACTCGGAGGAAGCGGTTTTCCTTATCCTTATAGAAAATCCAAGCTGGAACAGAATCAAGAATGACCTGCTGTTCTTCTTTTTGTTTTTGTATAATACCTTCCGCCTGCTTGCGCTCGGTGATGTCCTGGTGCGTACCGAACATCAGCAAGGGTTTGCCATCGGCGTTCCAGGTTGCCACACGCCCACGGTCGAGCACCCATACCCATCGCCCGTCCTTATGCTTCATCCTACTTTCAAACTCATAGTAGCCCAGCTCTCCCTTGAAGTGCTTCTCCAGTATTGCACCGCTAACCTTGAGGTCATCTGGGTGGGCATATTTCATCCATGTTTCGATGGAAATGGGGGTCAGTTCTTCCAGCGTGTAGCCGATGATTTCTGCCCAGCGGTCATTAAAGACCGTTTTGCCCGTCTGGACATTCCATTCCCAAGTCCCGACGTTGGTTCCCTTAATGACGCTGGACAGGAGCAGGCGCTCATGTTTCAACGCCTCCTCCGCCTGCTTGCGCTCGGTGATATCGTCAAAGAAGCCAACGCCCCAACTCTTCCCCGAGCTGACGAGCGCTGCGCTTATGATATCGGCGTAAAACACAGTGCCGTCTTTCCGCAGGCAGGGTAGCGCGGACGCCAGTATCTTCTCCCCCCGCATCTGGGCTTCGAACTCGGCCACTACATGCTCCAGCGCATCCTTCGGGTGAATATCCGCTATGCCCAGCCGAGTCAACTCCTCTTTGGTGTAACCGAGCATCCGGCATATGGACGGGTTGGCGTAGTCGAACTGTTTGTTCTCAACATTGGCCATCAATATGCCCGTGGCGCTCCCCTCAAACAGCACCCGGTATCTTTCTTCCGACTCACGCAGAGCTTCCCTGACAACATGATCCTCGGTCACGTCGCGGAACACCAGCACCACCCCAACGGTTTGCCCCGTTTTGTCATCAACAATCGCGGCGACGCTGTCGGCAATGACATATTCGGTACCCTGCCGGGACACCAGTACCGTGTCATTGGCCAAGCCATGAGTTTTCCCGGTCTGCAAAACCTTGGCCACCGGGTTTTCCACGCGTTGGCGCGTATGCTGATTGATGATATGAAACACTTCATCCAGCGGCCGCCCCAGGGCTTCACCCATATTCCAACCGGTCAACTGCTCGGCCACCGTATTCATCCGGACAATGCGCCCCTCTGTATCCGTGGCGATAACCGCATCGCCGATGGATTTGAGCGTCATGGATAGATTGCGCTCGCTCTCCCGCAGCATCTGCGCTTGCTCTTTGTTCTTCATCTGCGCCTCAAACAGGCGAAACGCCATCTTGATGGACGCGATGAGCACCGTATTTCCCGAGGTCTTGACGATATAACCGTAGGAAGTAATTTTTTCTATCTTTTCAATCACCTCGCGTTCGGTGTGGGACGAAAGAAATATTAAAGGGAGATCATGCGTTTTAAGAATCTTTTCCGCCGCCGTGGCGCCATCCATGCCGGAGCCCAGGTTGATGTCCATGAGAATTAGGTCAATGCTGGGGGTCGCTTCAACAGTCTCTATGGCTTTTCCGCCGGTATCGGCGGTGATAACGTTATACCCGTGTTTTTCGAGGATGTTTTTTTCGACGATGGAGGTGACGGGTTCATCTTCAACAAGGAGGATTGTTTTTTGATCTTTATTGGTCATTTGTTTTGTTTTCATAATTTACAATCGTGTCCAAAATCTATTTGCGCCGTTCGCCCTTTTTCATCGCTTGCTTCAGCGCAGCGAACTGCCTTTCCAGCTCGGCCAGGCGGCCCTTGGCGGCGCTCAAGCCCCCTGTTTTGGCGGCCTTTTCCAGCGTGAAGGCTACCGCGCGCAGGGCCTCGCCGCCGACATTGGCCACCGAGCCCTTGATGGTGTGAGCCTGGCGCTCGGCGCCTTCAGCGTCCCCGGTCTCCAGATAACCCCGCAGGATCTCGATCTGCCGCGGGGTATCATCCAGAAAAACTTCGACTATCTTACGCGCCAGCTTCTCGTCATCCATCAGCCGGACCATCATGCCCGCCTTGTCCCAGACGGGTGGTTCCGCGGCCGGCGCATTCTTTGTTTTTTCCAGCACACGTTTATACTTCTCTTTCGGCAGCCATTTATCCAACGCTTCCGCCAAAGACTGCGGCGTCACCGGCTTGGACACATAGTCATCCATGCCCGCTGCCAGGCATTTCTCCCGATCGCCCTGCAGGGCGTAGGCGGTCATGGCGATGATCGGCACGGCGTGATTGCGGATTGCAGATTGTGGATTGCGAATTTCACGGGTGGCTTCCAGCCCGTCCATCTCGGGCATCTGCACGTCCATGAGCACCAGGTCGTAGGGGATAGTTTCGAGGGCTTTGACCGCTTCCGCGCCATTGGCCACGACATCAGCCCGCAGACCGAGCTTCTGGAGCATGGCCAGGGCCACCTGCTGATTGACAATGTTGTCCTCGGCCAACAGGATGCGCATATTGCGGCCTTCGAACCGTGGCAGGCAGGGCGCGTGGCGCGTGGCAATGGGCCGGTGCACCGCCCCCGCCACAGTGGCCGACGTGGCCAGCGCCAGGGACAGGACGCCCCGGAGCTCATGGAAACGCACCGGCTTGGTCAGGTAGGCTGCGAATCCGATTTCCGCGAAACGCGGGACGCTGTCCTTGGTCCCCAGCGAGCTCAGCATCACCATGCGCGTGTTCGCCAGACGTTTATCTGCCTGGATGGCGCGGCCGAGCGCTTCGCCGTCCATGCCCGGCATCTGCATGTCTATCACCGCAAGGCGAAAGGGGTCGTTTGCGTCCAACGCCCGATAGAAGGCCTGGAGCGCCGCAGGACCATCCGGCGCCTCCGCCGGGCGCATGCCCCAGGATGCCAGGTGCGTGGTCAGAATCTGACGGTTCGTAGCGTTATCATCCACGATCAAAACCTTTACGCCGCTCAACTCTATCGGCACTGATATTTCAGGCTTTGCACCCTCAGGCTGTCTGCCCAAGCGAGCGGTAAACCAGAATTCCGAGCCTTTGCCCTCTTCGGTCTCGACGCCGATTTCACCGCCCATCAATTCGGCTAATTGTTTGGAGATGGCCAAGCCCAGCCCGGTTCCGCCAAACTTGCGAGTGGTCGAGGCGTCTACTTGACTGAACTGCTGGAAAAGCAAACCGCGCTTGTCAGCGGGAATGCCGACGCCCGTGTCGCGCACGGAGAAGCGCAGCAGGACGGATTGTTGATTTGCGATTTCAGACCGGGCATCCTTCCCAAAACCACACCCACTCTCGCCCGCAGTTTTCTCTTCCGCCAACGCAACCCGGATCATTACTTCGCCCTGGTGGGTGAACTTGAGGGCGTTGCCGGCCATGTTGGTCATAATCTGGCGCAGACGTCCCGGATCGCCGCGCAGCAGCGCGGGCACATCCGGGTCGGCCGAGCAAAGTAGTTCCAAGCCCTTTTCCTTTGCACGCACAGCCAGCGTCGCGGCGAAATCCTCCAACATAGCCAACAGGTCAAAGTCCAGCGGCTCCAGTTCGAGCTTTTTCGCCCCGATTTTGGAGAAGTCGAGGATGTTGTTGATCAGGATGAGCAGTGATTCGCCGCTGTTGCGCACGACCTCGACGTAGCGATGCTGTTCCTCGTTGAGCTCGGTATCCAACAGCAGGCCGGTCATGCCGATGACCCCGTTCATGGGCGTGCGGATTTCGTGGCTCATATTGGCCAGGAATTCACTCTTTGCCCGGTTGGCCGCTTCAGCCTGGGACGCCATTTCCGTGGCGATGAGGGTCTGCCGCTCCAGCGCCGTGTTCATCTCCCGCAGCGCCTCCTCCGCCCGCTTCATATGGGTTAGGTCAAGGTTCGTGCCCACCCAGCGGCATGATTTTCCTGTTGAATCTTTAAGTATGTCGCCACGGGTCAGAATCCATCGCCAGCTTCCATCTTTGTGGCGCAGGCGATGCTCAATTTCATACTTCGTCGTTTTGCCGGCCAGATAGTCATCGAGCGCTTTTTCAATTCTGGCGACATCATCCGGATGCCAAAGCTTTTTCCATCCCGAAAAATCGTTTTCTATCTCGTCGTTGGTATAGCCCAACATGGTCTTCCAACGCGGGGAAAAGTAAACGCTGTTCTTGACCATGTCCCAATCCCACAATCCCGCCCCGGTTCCGGCGATAGCCAGATCAAAGCGTTCCTCGCTCTCCCGTAGCGCCTCCACTGCCCATTTGCGCTGGTAACTGCCTACGAACGCAGCCATGAGTATGATCATGACGATGCCAAGGGCAACTAGCAGCAGGATGAACCCGCCGCGGTAGCGAACCTCGGCGAGGATCTCGTTAGTGTCCACCTTGGCCATCATGAACCAGGGCGAACCCGGCACGGGCCGGAGATCCGCGAGCGCGTCCACCCCGCGATAATCCTTGCCTTCAAAAACCCCGGTCTTGCCCAGCACCGCCTGGACCCCCGGCATGTTGGTGCACGACAGCGGGATACGGAAGGTGAGGACCGGGTCAGACCGGTGGCGGAGCACATTCAAAAACAGGGCGTCATTGCCGTCCTTGCGCATGAGCAGTGTTTCCGCGCTTTTGCTCGGCAGGGGCCATGATTGGATGAGCGGGTAGAGGATTGTCTCGGGATCTGATCGCAGGCCAAGCACGGCAACCGTGCGTTGTTCATCGTCCAGGATCGGCGCCGCTATGTCCAGATGGATTTGTTGGTGAACCGGACAATGGAAGAAATCGCCGAACACGGTTTTGCCTGAGGCGACCACCTGCGCGACCAACTGCTTCGTATCGGGCTCCAGCTCTGCCAAGCGGGTATCCAGCGACAGCAGGAGGCGGCCGTCCGGGGTGGCCAGGATCATGTTCTGGTAGCCCTCAGTCTCCCGGAACACTTGCAGACGGGACTGGCAGGCGGCTTGCAACGCAGGATCATCGGGGGTCTTGAGCCAGCGCAAAACGTCGTTTCGGATGATACCGGACGAATTCAAGCGGGCGTTGGCCAGGCGCTCGTTCCGCCAGGCAACGATCTGACCTGCCTTCAGTTCGGCGATGGCTTTCAGTTCGTTATATTTGTCACCCCGGATGGTGCGTGCTTCCTGGTGGTAAAACCAGTAGCCGCCGGCGGTGAGCGCCACACCGGCCACGGCGGCCAGGCCGATCAGAAGCCACTTGGAAGAGCGGATGCGGGGTTCGTTGTTCATTTCACTTCTTTTGCCGATTTCAATCTTTCGATCTCATCGCGCAACTCCTTCATCCTGAATTCACGTTCCACGGTTGCCTTGTGGAAACGTTCCAGCTCATTAATCCGCACCTGCAACTCCTTGGTCCTTTCGCTAACCTTAACCTTATCTTCCAATCCGGCATAAGCCTTCGCCAGCGCCTTCTCGGCCTGCTTGCGCGCGGTGATGTCGCGGGCAACAGCACAATTTAACTGTTGCCCGCCATACTCTACAAAATTGGTAGTCACTTCTACTGAAATTTCCCTGCCATCCTTTGTCTTGTGAATTGTCTCAATCGAAAATGAACCGAGCTTGGCAATTTTCTGCCAATGTTCTTGCCATTTTTCTTTAGGAAATACCGGGTCAACATCAAAAATAGTCATGGCGAGGAATTCTTCTTTGGAATATCCGAGGTTCTTGCAGGCGGCATTATTTACGAAAATAAATCTTGCGGATTTATCTATCCAGAAAATACTATCTGCAATATTGTCAATGGAATACTGAGTCAGCCGTAACACCTTCTCCACCTGCTTGCGTTCGGTGATATCCATGAAGGTTCCCGTCAGTTTCACCACCTTACCCGCGACATTCGTCGCACGTCCCATGGCACGCGTCCAGAGATGACGGCCCTTGGCGCTGGTGAATGGAAGCTCCAAATCAAACGGCTCGCCTTTTTCCATACAGCGCTGCAACGCCGTTTCCAGGGTGGACCGGCCCGGCATATCGTAGAAGAGGATCGCTTCTGACAGGTCGAATTTCTCATCTTCGGATAAATCGTGAATCCGGTACGTCTCTTTTGTCCAGCGCACATCATTTGTTTTGACGTCTAATTCCCAGCCACCCACAAGGACCATCCCGCCAACCTCATTGAGCAGGTTTTCGCTCTCCCGCATCGCCTCATGCGCCTCAAAGAGATGAAAAGCCATCTCAATTGAGGATTGGAGCACGAATTTGTCGGAGTTCTTGATGACGTAGCCGTAGCGGGTGATCGCTTTTACGCGCTCCACATATTCCTTTTCCGTGTGTGAGGAGAGAAACACGATGGGGAGCTGACGCTTCCCGAGAATCTGCCTGGCTGCTTCCGTGCCATCTATGCCGGAGCCCAGGTTGATGTCCATGAGAATAAGGGCGATTTTGTTGTTGCCCATGGCGACATTGACCGCCTCTTCGCCGGATTTGGCGGCAACCACATCGTAACCGAAACTCTTGAGCAGCTGCGTCTCGATCATCGCAGTGCCGATGTCATCTTCAACAAGCAGGATGGTTTTCTGTTCCTGATTTTTCATGGCTGCGTTGATTCGCAATTAATCTTTTTGTAAAACCCATCGTCTTCAGTTTTTATGGGACGTTTTCATGGAAAATAGTTGAAAAACCATATTGCCAGTTGCACATCATTGTCACATTTGCATCGGAAAAACAAAAAAGGTGCGGACTCCCAGTTGTCCACACCCCTTATCCAGGAACCGCAAGTCCCAAGAGGAAGCGTGAAGCCGAGAGCCGCACCCATATAGGTGCGACCTCGACAGCACTGCCTCCTCTTAATCAAAATTGCGGTTTTGGATACGGAGCAGATACCGACGAAGACGCTAAATTGTTTTGTAATCTTAACTACTTGATGGAACCTCCCATTTTTGATGCCCAAACCCTCGAAAATATGCGTCCTATTAAAGAATAACTGTACTTTATCACGGCAAATTGAAAATTGCCAGCACACAATCGC
>Ga0307991_1002929_pt1 | contig 11303 bp, 3 predicted proteins | sample EllFjometagen131_FD_203146 | JGI IMG/M metagenome (GOLD analysis project Ga0307991, IMG submission 203146) | Marine microbial communities from Ellis Fjord, Antarctic Ocean - #131 | ecosystem: Environmental > Aquatic > Marine > Unclassified | place: Southern Ocean | collected 2014-10-08 | reverse complement strand
TGCTCCCTGCTGCTGCCTGTTATAAAACCAGGTACCTTCACTGGTGTCATCCATCACAATATTGCCATATATCACCTGACTATCTGCTTCATATTCCACTACCAGCCGATAATCCGCTTCATCATCTTCCGGTATATCAATTTCTGTATAGTCTATCTGGGGAATTTCATTATTAACCTGAAGCTCTACTTCATATACTTCTCCACCTGCTGTGTTCTCCACAACCAACTGATATTCCACACTACCCCAGGGAGTGCTTATCTGCGCCCAATATTCATGCCCATCACCAATTGTGAAATCATATACTCCTTCATTGCCTGTCCAGCCCACCATATCACCGGTAACCTGACCATTTAATCTCAAGCCGATCAATACCCGTGCCCCATCCAAAGGCTCTCCTGCACTATCTATTGCATGTACTATCATATGTGCATAATTGGGAGCATACTTTTCTGTCACACTGCGCATCAATCCATCAGATCGCACATCGATAACTGATCCAAAATTACTGCCCCAGCCATTTTCATACATATAAGGATTATTAATACTCCCCCCATCCCAGTGTATCCATTCTTCATCCCAGAATTCATTCCAGGTATGATCTACTGTAAAACACACTATACTGGTCGCAGGTATCAGAGCTATCCTGCCTATTGCCACTCTCATATCAGCATGTTCTCCACATCTGCCGATGTGCTTGCGGTATATCCGCACTGGCTGATGAGGTCGCTCAAAATTACTCGTAAACACCAGACTCTGACCCAGCCATTTCGTGCAGGCTCCTATTGCTGATTCATATCCCGTAGTAAAATCATTGGCATATTCACACTGCACCAGGTAATTACGCAGAGAAGGATAACCATCATCAGCATAATTATATAAAAAATCACGCCAGAAATAACCCTCATCGGGTCCCACTAAATTCGTGATATGGCTACCATTACTCTCTACTATATTAGGAGCAATAAATGCCGGTATCTCATCTGTTATCTTGGGATGTACTATATGCCAGTAATAAATATCTCTGGGCACTTCCACCTGATGCACTACCCCGCTGGCTGATTTTGTCCAGTATCGCGTTGTGCTGTAATAATCATCATCCATCAGTGAATTACCATAATCCACCACTTCCACATAATTCAATTCCTGATCATATTCATAGATCATCTGCGCATTCTGAATATAGAGCTCAGGATATGCCCAGTCACTACTTAGATACACGGTGGAAGCTGTCGCTATGCAAAATGCCACCTCATCTACGATCGGGTCATCCACATCATTGATCACATTTGCCCAGTATTCCTGCAATTCCTCATCAAGTAATAATAGCGTTGTCTCCAGCTCTGCCTGTATCCACAAAGGTGCTCTGTCAATTGCATCAAGCACAGCTCCACTTGATTCGCTGCTTAAGTGAGTTACTGTGATCTCATGGGATAATCCCGAATACTCCACACTTATATTCTCACCAGCAGGTAAAAATGTATTAATATTTACCGAGTCTGCCAATTCCCAGCCTTCCCGGTCTAATTCTCTAATTTCAGATACTATCTCTATTTCATCTCCCTGATAGGTTGCAGCACGCACCATTACAGGATCGCAAGGCTCCGATAATTCCCGGCAGGTTAATCCTCTTTCAGATTCAGCGAATAACATCATACCTGTCATCAATATCAAAAATACTAAACAATTTTTCATTTTTTCTCCTCCAGATATCTTCTATCTTTATTCCTTGTTACTGCATTTTCCACCGGAAATTCATCTATCAAACCCACACTGTACCTTAAGATCAATCCCGCATCATACGCCTCTATGCTCCCATTTGCATCTACATCTGCCAGTTGCTGTCGCCAGTTTTGCCATGGCACTTCTATCTCACCCGTATCCAGCTCACAAAAATACTGCAGTACCAGTGAAGCATCATAAGCATCCACTCCCAGACTCACATCTATATCTCCATAGCTGAATCCACCATACAACAATTCTGATATTTCACTTTCATTACCATGAATATCCACACTCACTATCCCAATCTCACCCACGATACCTATCATATCTATCTGCTGCCATACAGTAGCCAGCCAGTATTCTCCATCCAGATAAATATCAAATTCTGCCAGATCTTCTGCCGGCACTATTTCCCACACCAGATTGCCTTCTGTAAATTCCAGTCCCATCGGGGCTGCCGGTGCCAGATTATCCACACTATATCCCTGACTTATTTCTGATTGCCAACTGCCTTCCTGCATCACGAATTCCACTTGAAAACTCTCTATCGCCATATCACCACTTGTTGAATCTGATTGAGTGGTCACTATCACCTGATATTGTGTATTACCGGAAGCTGATAATTCTGTAGATATCTGCCACTGCTCATCCACTAACTGCCAGATAATATAATGCTCTTCCTCAGGAGCATCACCACTATCATAATACGAGGAACTGAAACTGATCTCTACATATCCACCCTCGTCATCCGGGACGTCACTCACTGCTATGATTTCTACCTCACCAGTTGGCGTTACTGTCACAGTCATTTCATCAGTTATAATTTCACCACTTTTCGTGTTTTCCACCTCAAAAACGATCTGCTCTGCACCAGTATATCCCTCTATGGAGCTGAATATAAAATCAAATCCATTCTGTTCGACTAAGATTTGTTCATTGCCTTCATAACTGACCGTTATCTCATCCATAAATAAATAATCTATATATTCTCCCAGATCAAGCATAATGCTGTCCCCAGAAATAAAACTCAATTCCGCAGGCAGATCAAAACCAAAACCCACCTCTCCATAATAAAACTCTAAATAATCCGGCGGATAACCAAATACCTCACCGGGATCGCTTTCCATTACATATTCCAGATCATATTTCTCATTTTCACTCACATCCCAGACTTTGAAATTTAGCGATTCGTTCAATTCTCCCTGCACCAGAAGTGTTATATATGCCACTCCACCAAAGATAACCACTTCTCTGCTGCCCCTGCATTCACCCACCACATAAGCTGCCACCATATCTCCAATGGCTGCTGATTCACCATTGATAGACACACGACCCAGTAATGTCGTTGAATGTTTATAGATCACTGGCTCCCAGCTTGCTTCCACAATACCAGTAGCATCTATGGGCAATTGATCAGGAGGATAGCCAATATCTCCTCCAGGATTCGTCAAGGTGTAGTAATTCACTTCCAACACCTCATCTTCACTCGCATCCCATACATTGAAATATACCGTCTCCACCTGAGTTGTCTGGATTGTAAAAAAAGTGGTCGCATTGCCATTCATAATAAATACTACCCCCACTCCCCTGCACTCTCCATCTATAAAAGATCCCACTTCATCACCAGACTCTGCCTGTTCTCCATCAATCGTCACATTACAGTAGGCTATCGTGCTGGTGGGATAAAATACGATCTCCCAGGGACGGGGAAATATCTCCCGATTTCGGACTGCTCCCCCACAATTACCTCTGCCTGGATAGATAAAATCAATTCCTGCATTCACCTGTACCCAATAAGCTTGCCCGGGCTCCAGCACATCAAGAGTATTAAATGCACCCGGCAGGTCAGGATCAAAACTCTCCGTTTCGCTTTGCACTTTCTCTAATATCCCGCTGGATATCAATTCCGCAAAAGCCTCTTCTACCTCCATACTATTTTGTAAGGGAAAGCCAGCCAGATTCCAGCCCGTTCTCAATTCCAGCACGGCTGTACTCACATCTATGTTTTCTCCGCTTAGTTGCAGCGTATTTGATCCTCCCATGCGGATTGCATAACCTACGCCAGCTTCTATATTCTGGAGAGTATTCAAATATTCTTCCTGGCTCGGAAGAAAACTCTCCTTTGTCGTTTTTATCTGCACCAGATCTCCAGAACTTATCAATTCTGAAAATACTGCTGAAATTGTATTATCTGCCGGTATTACATTAAATGACACCAGATTCCAACCCTCTTCAAGCTCAATTCCCTGACGGGTCATCTCATCTGAAAATAATCGTATATTTACCAATAATAATATAATCATAAAAATCTTGCTCAATTTCAAAAAAGACACCTCCTATATTTATTTTACCAGTATTACAAAGTCTCTTGATAAGAATATTGTCAATCAAAATCATCCTCCATCCCTCCAATACTGGACTATACACCTTAGTAGTAATATAAGTCTTTTAGGACATATATCCCATATATCCCTCACAGCAACATAGCACGTACTGACATTATTTTGTTAGATAGTGCTAAGTTGTTTTTGTCTGATATCACTTTTTGGTTATTTTATATGTGGGGGATGCCTGCAAAGGCATCATAAAAAAGTTTTAAATAAGGTGGAAAAGATGAAAAATCTATCAGGTAAAACTGTGATCGATTTCGTTCAGCGGAATTTTGAAGTGCATGGTGAATTTGAAGGTGTTGTGTATCGCACTAAACGAAACGGTACACAGGAACATTATCCCTATGACCCGGTATCCTATTATCAGCGGACTCCGCTGGTGATCAGAAATGAAGCTATACGGCGTTTTGCTGCCTCGGTTTCCAATCCTCGGCTGACTGATTATAAGTCAGTGATCAAAAAACTCAATTATTACACGCCGTATATTTTGAACCCAGGGGCGCAGAAATTTCTTGGTGAGACGACATTCTATGTGCGCCAGCGGGGAGATTATGAATTACTCTGGCAGGGCATGCCTATGGGCTTTCATCAGACTATAGCTCCACGCACCAAAGTGGAACTGAGCTTTCATGCGGAAGGCGAGTTTGGGCTTGATTGTTATTACCAGGATGAGTTATACTGCCAGCGGAATTTTATCATTACCTCCGGTGATCTGGAGATAGCTTATGAATCCTGGCTGACTGCTAATCTGGAGAATGTGCTAAGCCTGCCTAAACCTGAATATGAGAGTATAAAGACCTATCGTAGAGGACTGCGCAGTAAAGTGAACTGGATCACTGCTATGACGGGAAAGTATCATGAAGAAGTGGTCTATGAAGTCCCAGATTACAGTTATAAAAATCACAAGTGGGAAAATCCCTGGCTCTATCACCGGCGAAGGTATGACCACAGCGAAAACCCGCAGACACTCTATTTTAATAATAATATAAAGGAAATTGCTATAGATTGGCAAACACTTTCTCAAGATGAGCGTGATGATTGGAATAAACGGGCAGCGAGGTACCAGAAACACCGATTAACAGGGTTTAATCTATATACAAGAGAGGTTATCACAAAATAAGTCAGTCCCGATATATCGGGAAGAACCGTACTCGGGATAGGAGTGGCCGGACAGAGGGCAATAACTGATCGCCAGAAGTCTTATCCGGAGTACCGTTTAAAACTCCTGCTTAGTTGGTTGAGTTGTTATTCTACAAAATAAAACAGGCGGGAGATAAATCCCGCCTGTTTTTGTTATTTAGGAGCTATCCTGTTATTTCAGCAGGACAACTTTTCTCATTTCCTTAGTGTCATTAGTCTGGAAACTGAGGTAATATATACCACTTGCGAGTCCATCAGCATTCCAGGAGATGACATATTCACCTTTCTGGCAATTTTCCTGATAGATACGGGCAACTTTCTGACCTTTGACGTTATAAGCATCGATAGTTACCATCTGCTCAGCAGACAGACTAAATGCGATATTAGTAACCGGGTTGAATGGATTAGGATAAACTCTGGAAAGATCAGTGGCTGTGATAACTTCACCAGAAGTGAAATCTATCATTAGTCCGCTGATGTCATTTCCAGGATCAGTAGTAATAGTAACTGGAGTATCATAAACTTCATTCTCATAGAAGAGTTTGAAGGTAGCATTTTCCAGGGTTTCACCATTGATCACAAGTGATAAATATCCATCATTAAGATCGATAACTGCTCGGCATTCATCATCCACAAATGCTCCGATTGTGCCTTGAGCAGGGTCTCCATTCATTTCAGCATAACCATAAGCTATGGTGCTGTTAGTGTAGATAACCGGTTTCCAGTGATATACGGGATCAGCAGTAACTGTTATTGCTCTGCCACCAGTTGGATAAACTAATGTATATGCTGTATTTAATGAATCCATGTTAACCCAATAACCAGAACCAGGAACCAAAGTTTGCAGAGTATTGAGTTGTGGAGTATTTACTTGCAAAACTGGGTCAAAACTATGCAGAATATCCTTAACTTTGTTCAAGTTAGTGTACACAGATGCTAAAGCATCTTCCGTATTTTGCGCTACTTGTGGCAGATAACTGATTAGATTCCATCCAGGATATAATTCGATTGGATAATCACCTGGGATGATCCTGTATCCATATACATCTAACTGGACATGTTGAGTAAGTGATATATCGATTTTCACAAAATAACCAATTTCTGAATCTACTACATGAAGTGAGCTGTATTCTGGGGGCAGGAATGGATCATAACTATTTATATTATCCTTGATCTTGGTAATGTAATGCAGTTCAATGAGATCAGCAAAGATATTAACCAGCGAATCTGATTCTGGTACTACGTTCAGTGAGATCAGATTCCAGCCGGGAGCCAGATCAAAATGCTGGGTAGTGAACACCAGATCATCAACTTCAATCATGATTTCAGGATCAATACCGATAGTATTACCTGGATCAAGTGAAACTATGATATCAGCATCATAAAGATATTCGCTTGCGCTGTCCCATACCTTGAATGTTACGTCTTCAACTACATCACCAAAGATATCCATGGTGACTTGTGAAAGATCATCTACTAATGAAACGCCACGGCATTCATCACCTGCAAAGGCATATACGCGGCTATTTTCTGCTGCTGAAACAGTATTTATTATCACTGTAGCAATCATGGTAGTGCTGTTATCATAAATAACCGGTGCATAAGCTGGGATCGTGCCATCAGTGAAATTCAACTGAATGGGACTATCTACGCCACCAAGCACACCACCAGGATTACTGGTGATTGTTCCTGCCAGGATATATTCCTGATTGTCACTAAAATCATAAAGATGGAAGCTGATTTCTTCAGTAACATCACCATATACGGTGATGTCTGCCATCGTTTGATCTCTGTTTCTCAGAGCAGCTAAGCCACGGCATTCTTCGTCCACAAAGGCAACCACAATATCATTTACTGAAACTGGGAAGTTATTTAAGGTAACCTGACTACGAACCAGAGTGCTGTTTGCATAAACAACCGGGGTATAATCAGGACCCATCCAAACTATTATGTTCCAGGTATTTGATACTGTATATTCGCCATCAGTAGCCTCTACCATCATTGTGTATTCACCATTTGCGTCTAAATAACGCGAATAGTTACTGGTTTCCACAGATAACTGTGTTCCATCAAAGTACCAGCTATATTCCAGGTCACTATCTATATCGCTAACGATTACAGAGAAGTTCACTGTTTGTGGTGAATTTAGAATGACATCGATATCAGCCGGCAGATAACTATCTATAACTGGAGAGTCATTAAACGGAGTTACAGTAACAGGAACCATATCAGAGGCGATTGCACGACCCTGCTGATCATTCACATAGAATGTAATGTCTTCTGTTCCATTGTAGTTTGCAGTAGCAGAGAATGTAACCTCAAAACCGCTGATCAGGACATTAATATCACCTTCAGCATCCGAGTACAGGATAAGATCATCACCTTCTTCATCATAAAGATATGAGGTGAAATTTTCAACCAGTTGTGTATCTTCATCAAAATCAAAGGCATCAGGTAACATGATCACAGGTGCATCATTCAATGGTGTTACGATTACTTCGATTTCATCAGAAGCAGTTGCTCCTGCGGCATCTTCTACCTGGAAGGTGATCATTTCTGAACCAGACCAGTTTTCTGCTGCTGAGAAAGTAACCATAAAGTCAACTATCCCAACATTAATCATATCTTGACCAGAAGCAGTTAAGGTAAGTATATCACCTTCATCAACATCACTAATGAATGAGGTGAAGTCTTCCACTGTTTCTGAGTCTTCTTCAAATGTTATTGTTCCTGTCAATTCGATCACAGGATCATCATTAACAGGGATCATTGTAACAGCAATCATGCCAGATACAAAGCCTTCACCCTGCTGATCATCCACATAGAAAGTGATATCTTCAGTACCACTCCAGTTTTCATCAGCAGAGAAATTCACCATCATATCAGTAACAACTACATTAATAATAGAGTTGCCATCGAAAGTGATGATAAGCACATCTCCATCAACATCATTTATCCATGTTGAGAAGTCTTCATCTAAAGTACCATCTTCAGCGAATTCCAGAGTTGCTGGCAAGTTCACTACTGGGAGATCATTAAGTGGATTCACTGTAACTGGCACTACATCAGAAGTGATTGTGCGGTTCTGCTGGTCATTAACGTAGAAGGTGATATCTTCTGTTCCATTAAAGTTTTCAGTAGCTGTGAAAGTAACTGAGAAACCCTGGATCAGAATATTGATCTCACCTGCTGCATCTGTAGTCAGGATAAGATCATCACCTTCTTCATCACTAAGATAAGAAGTGAAATCTTCGACCAGATCCATATCTTCATCAAAGTCAAAGGCTTCAGGTAATGTGATCACAGGAGGATCATTTATAGGAAGCACTGAGACAGCAACCTGATCAATTGCATTAGGGCTGCCAGACTGATCATTTACTCTGAAAATGATATCTTCTGAGCCAGTCCAGTTTTCGGCAGCAGTCATAGTAGCTATTAAACCATTATAACTAACCATTATATATGTATTACCAATATTAGAAAGCAGCAGATCATCACCATCTACGTCAACAATGTAAAGAGCAAAATCTACTACTAACTCAGTATCTTCAAAAAATTCGAAGGTCGTAGGTAAATTGAGAGCCAGAGGATCATTAACCGGATTAACAGTAACCTCTACCAGGCTTTCATCAGATACCCTGCCTTGCGAATCTTCTATTGTGAAAGTGATGCTTTCTGAACCATTCCAGTTTTCAGGTTCTGCTGAATAGGTAACTACGAATCCATCAATCTGAACACCAATATTACCGGCAGCATCTGAAGTAAGAGTCAGTTCATCTTCATCAACATCATAAATAAAATCTGAGTAATCAACAAAGACTTCAGTATCTTCATCGAAGTTATATACTGCGGGAAGCTCTATTACTGGAGCATCATTTACTGGTGTAACCGTTACATTGATCACATCAACAGCTGTAGCACGACCCTGCTGGTCATTAAGTGTAAATAAGATAAATTCATTGCCATTGAAGTTTTCCAGAGCAGTGAAGGTAACAGCAAATCCAGTGATAGCTACATAGATATTTGGATTACTTGCCGCTGTAAGGATCAATTCATCATTATCAACATCACTAACCAGGGTTGTGAAATCTATTTCCAGATCATTATCTTCAGCAAAGCTTAAGCTCTCTGGCAGGTTAATGACCGGAGCATCATTTACTGGTGCAACCGTTACATTGATCACATCAGTAGCTGTAGCACGACCCTGCTGATCATTAATCGTAAAGGTGATAGATTCTGCTCCAAACCAGTCATCCGATGCAGAGAAAATCACATTAAGTCCATTAATCTGGGTAGCAATATTACCAGCAGCATCTGAAGTAAGTATTAGTACATCTTCATCTACTTCAGTGATATAGGGCGTGAAATCGAAAGGATACGAAGTGTCTTCATTAAACCCGATGTCATCTGGTAAATCAATCACTGGTGGGTCATTAACGGGGTTAACCGTAACAGCAACCATATCCAAGGCAATTGTGCGTCCCTGCTGGTCATCAACAATAAATGTGATAATTTCCATGCCGTTGTAGTTATCTGCGGGATCAAATGTTACGGCAAGACCCTCAATAAGAACATCTATCTGATTATAACCAGAAACAAAAAGCTGCAGGTCATACTCATCAATATTTGTGATATAATTCCCGAAGTTTTCTTCCCATTCAGTGTCTTCATCAAAGGCGATAGTTTCAGGAATATCTATCTCGACCGGATCATAAACTGAATTAACAGTTATCGTGACTGTCTGAGAAACTACTTCTCCACCAGTTTGATCATCAACATAGAAAGTTACTTCTTCTGAGCCAGACCAGTTATCTTCAGCTGAGAAAGTAACATTCAATGTTTCTATCACAACACTGATATCTGTGGTAGTAGAACTTGTTAGTAATATAGCATCGTTTTCCACATCATAGATATAAGCAGAGAAATCTGTTTCTAAAGTAGTATCTTCATCAAATACCAAGTCTCCTGGTATCGTGAGTACCGGCAGGTCATTTACTGGTGTAACAGTTACTGAAACCGTGTCAATTACTACAGTGAGTATCTGCTGATCAAAAATTGTAAAGCTGATATCTTCAGTTCCAAACCAGTTTTCTGCTGGAGTGAATGTAACCATTAACCCATTGATCATCACATTGATATTGGTATAGTTCTCAACAAAGAGAATGAGATCAAGATCATCATTATTGATGATATAGTCAGAGAAATCTTCTTCAAGAGAACCATCTTCTGCCAGACTGAAAGTATCGGGAATATCCATTTCTAAGGGATCATAAACTGCATTAACAGTAATAGTCACAGTTTGAGTAGCAATATCACGATCTACCAGATCATTGGCATAGAAAGTTACTTCTTCCTGACCATTCCAGTTCGTTGGAGCATTCATAGTCACTAACATGCCATCAATAACGATATCCAGATTAGCGGGAGCATCACTCGTTAGAACCAGATAACCGACATCAACATCAGAGAGATAATCAGTGAAATCAAATAGACCTGTATTATCTTCATCAAATGCCAGATTACCCGGTATCATCATCTCAGGAGCATCATTAACTGGGTTGATAGTGATCATTACATCATCAGTAATGAATTCATCGTAATTATCCGTAGCGGTAAATATGATAGTCTCACTGCCATTCCAGTTAGTATCTGGAGTAAGAGTGACAGCACCATCCAAAACGGATACATCAATATTTGTATTTCCTGACCAGATATAGGTAAGAACATCACCATAGATCACATCAAGGTCAGCAAAGACATCATTAAGATCAATCGAAGTATCTACCATATCCTCATCAAAATCGAAATCTACAAGGGTATTTGCTACGTATGGTGCATCATTGATACTACTTACCGTTACAACCACATCGTCACTTATCGCAGCAGAAGAAGCATCTGTGGCTGTGAATACGATTGTCTCGCTGCCATACCATTCAGCCATAGGAGTTAAAGTAACAACACCTTCGGTTTCTGATACTTCTATATACTCATTACCTTCCCAGGTATAAGTAAGTACATCACCGTAGATAAGATCAAGGTCGGCAAATA
>Ga0307991_1002928_pt1 | contig 11306 bp, 15 predicted proteins | sample EllFjometagen131_FD_203146 | JGI IMG/M metagenome (GOLD analysis project Ga0307991, IMG submission 203146) | Marine microbial communities from Ellis Fjord, Antarctic Ocean - #131 | ecosystem: Environmental > Aquatic > Marine > Unclassified | place: Southern Ocean | collected 2014-10-08 | reverse complement strand
TTAAAAAAGCTCATCTCTTTATTAACCACGCTCCCGCAGTAGAGCTATTAACGGGTATGATTAAAAAGGGTATGGCTAAAGACCAGAAGGAAGACGCCCTTAAAATAGTTGACCTATTACAGGCTATAACCATAAGCGAAGATGGCAAGAAAGTATCTTTTAAACAGACCTTACGATATGTTCGGGAAGCGGTAGACTCTTCCCATCAATACGCTTGTGTATTCGTATCAATGAAAAAGATAGTTGATAGAATGACGGAAGAGTTAGGCTTCTGCCCCTTTAAGGGACGGGGATATGACGAAAGCTATAACAATTATATACAGGAGATAGAGCTATGCGTAAAAGAACATAACTCCTTTATTGAGCAGTTAGCAAAGGATCGGGAGCTAAAGGATAAAGAAGATTATTTAATCCCAGAGCCTTCTTTTAAGACCGATGTATATTACGAATGGGCGGAAACTATCTTCAAGGATAAGAATGACGAGTAAAAGACAAAATGTAACAATTAAAATAAACAAGCCTCTTGATGTAAGAGAGAAGAAGGCGGGCGTTTCCGCTCTCCCGCAAGTATCAGACGGACGGGCTAAAGTAGGGTTACGCCCTTTCCTTAAAGCCCAGACCGTCCACAAAAAAGACCTTGAAAGATGGCAAAGTGATTTATTCTCTGGGGCTTATAGTGTAGTAAACAAAGACGATAAAGACGCTCTTTCGTCCCGTATGGGCGAGCTTATAGTTAAAGACTTTGAAGGGTTAAAGCTCACTTACTGGGAGAAGAAGGTAGTAATAGCTTTATACTGCCAGATAGAGAAGCAAGGCGTAAGCATAGATAACCCCGTCTTATATTTAGAGAACAGGAGCGATTTATACGGGGAAGTATTGGAGAAGGGGGGTAACGGACGCTATCACGGAAGCGAAAGAAAACAATTTGACGAAGCTATGGAGAGCTTGCAGACCCATAAAAAAGAGGTCGTCTTTTATAAAACAATAACAGAGGACGGAAAGAAGAAAAGGCAATACTGCCTTATGGAAGGAGTCTTAATCCCCGAAGCGGGTTACATTATAGAGACAGGCGGGAAGTCTTTATCTAATGACGAGATTCGGAATAAAGGAAAATTTGCTATTAAACTTCATACTGTCTTACTGGACGGGATTATAGATAACTTCCGCTTGATACCGAAGAACATAGCGGGAGAGATAAAGAAGACGGGCGTTAAGCGGGTTCGGGAAGAGATGGAAGACTTTATATACTGGCTACATTCTCATACGCACGATACAAGAGAAATAAGAAGGCGGAAAGATGTTTTAATCCAAGAGTTAAAGTTAGAGAGGGAATACAGAAAGAACAAGAGCCGAACAATAAACAAGTTACACGAGACCTATAAGATAGCGAAAGAGACAGGATACCTTAAAGACTATAAGATAAACCAAAAAGGAAAAACTGGGGATATATTAGACATATTCTATCTAAATGCAGACAAGATATATCATACGAAGGAAAAGAAGCTCCCCGCTACGCCTACCCCGTTAAGAATAGGGGGTAAAAGTGCTTCTTAGATGTGTCCATAGTTGGGGAAAATGTGTCCATAGTTGGGGGAGATGTGTCCATAGTTGGGGAAAATGTGTCCATAGTTGGGGAAAAACAGCTCAAAAGTTAGTTTTATGTCCTTTGTTTGTAATGACTTACAAAGCGTTAAAAGTGCTAAATAACTTAAATAACTTAAATAATTTAAGTTTAGGGATAACGCCCCTTTATGTGGGCGGGGCGTATCCCCTTTTCTCTCACAAAGGGAAAGAGCTTCTTTCCTTTTGTGGGGTTAATTACTCCCTTGCGGGAGAGAACGATATAAGCTGAAAAATACCGTCTATGTCCGATAAGAGAACATAGCGGACATTAGATTAAGAGGAAAATAAGGAGCGGAAAAGATGACGACCAATGACCTTTTAGAATATGAAATATATCCGAACTTAAACAAGGCGGAAGCTCTGGCGGAACTTAAACCGCAAGACAAAGGGGATTATCTCCTTTTAACCTGTCCGAACTGCGAGAAGCGGGAAGCCTTTATCTATAAGAACGGATACGCTATTAAGTGCAACCGTATAAACGATTGCGGGTATACTGCGAGCCTCTGGGACTATGTGAAAGAGAAAAAGAGCCTATCTCAACAAGATACCCTTAAAGAATTAGCCAGTTATGCGGGGATAGAGCTTTCAGATAATCAACCTATAAACAAAGAAGAGTTAGCGATTAAGCAGAAAAGACTTTCCGCTTATGAGGAATTTATCAAAGTATGTAAGGAAGAATTAACCAAAAGCAAAGAAGCGAAAGACTATCTCTCCCAGAGGGGCTTTACTCTTGAAGAAGCGGAAACCCTTGATATAGGCTATTATCCCGCAGTAAACACCTTTGCAAGCAATACAAACATTAAAAGCATAGACGGGATATTATCTAAACCATGGGAGAAAAGGATTATAGGCTTATGGAGAGACGGAGCGGGACAGGCTATAACCGTATGGGGACGAGACATAACGGGAGAAGCCGAAAGGAAATATTATTACCTTTATGGAACAAAGAAAGACCGCCCTTTTGGGATAGATAAATGTTATCAGAAAGAAGTCATAGCGGTAGAAGGCATAATAGACGCCCTTAGTCTCCAGAAAAGCGGGATTAAGAATGTCATAGCGACAGGACAAAACACGGTATCAAAAGACCAGTTAGAAGCTTTATCGAAGAATAAAATAACGAGTATTACGCTCAACTTTGATAATGACGAAGCGGGATATAAGGGAATAGAGACGGCAATAGAAAAACTGGAAGCCAGAGGCATAAAGACTTATGTTATAGAGCCGTCCCAGATGGGGGTTAAAGACCCAGACGAATATATAAGGACAAAGGGCATAGACGCATATAAAGACCTTCTAAACAAAGCCCAGAGGGGCGTAGAATGGAAAATAACGAGGATTATAGGCAAGTATGACCTATCCACAAGCAAGGGCAAGGATACCGCATTAGATGAGGGGATAAGCGTCTTAAATGCGGTTAAAGACCCCGTTATATACAATTACGGTATAGACGCCCTTTCCTCTTCCCTGTCGCTTCCCAGAGAGAATATAGAAAGCCTATGTATGGACGCAGTAGAACGGACGGAACAGGAGAAAATATCTAAAGAATATCAAGGCTTACTGGTAAAAGCGAATAGCGGAGAAATACAGATAGACTCCCTTCTGGATAGTTTAAGCAATATACAAGGACGCCAGAATATAAGAGAAAAAGATATAGAGTTTTTAAATATGGATAAAGTCTATGAGGAAGGAAAACATTATACGGAGCGGGACATCGAGTTAGGCATAGGGGCGATAGATAAAGAAATAAAGATAATGGCACAAGAGCTTATTATCATAGGAGCGAGACCGTCTCACGGGAAAAGCACATTTGCTTATAATCTCCTTCTTAACTTAATGGATAAAGACGATCCAGAGAAAGCCTATCTATTCTTTAACCTTGATGTCCCGCTAACGGTCTTAATATCGAGGCTAGCGACTATCTGGGCTATGAAGCACCGAAAGAAGCAATACGCCTATAAAGATGATGTTTTAAAACACTTTCAGACGGGCAACTTCCCCGAAGAGATACAAGACGCCTTAACTGTGTTCGGCAAATGGGGAGAAAATAAAAGATTAGCGGTAATAGATAAGCCGAATTATACCATAGAACAATTAACGGGACACGCTGAACGATTAGCACAAGAGAAGCCCATAGGGGCTATATTTATTGACTATGCGGAGCTTATAGGTTCTTCCAAAAGACAAGATACGGAAGAGTTAAGGGTCTCTTACATAGTAAACCAATTAAGGATTACTGCTCAACGGTTAGGCGTCCCTATCTTCTTGCTTGCCCAGATGAATAGAGCCTCAACGAAGGAAAAGAAAGACAAGACGCCCAGATTAGAAAATTTAAGATACTCTGGAAGACAGGAACAGGAAGCGACAACGGTTATAGGATTATATGATAAAGAACGGGAGAAGATAGACGAAGAAGACGCAGAAGATACGAAGACCGACACTATATTAGAGGTTATCCCCTTAAAGAACAGGGGCGGAATAACCAATAAGAAAATAAAGGTAAGCTATGACAAGGTAAGCGGGTATATAAGCGACAATAAGAACAAGGGAGACGGAAGCTCCTACACACCCTTTAAGTAAAATACAAACAATACAAACATTACAAGGATATTATGACATATCAGACAGTATATAAAAAAGAAAAGCCGAAGACCGCCTTAACTCTCCTCTGGGAGTTATACGATAAGGCTTTATACAGGATTAAAGACATCGGCTCTTACATTGATGATAACTCTATCCCCTATCAAGAGCGGGAGCGGACTATCCCCTCTTTTGAGAAGGCTTTAAAAGAAGTTAACGACCTTATACAGAAGATAGAATATAAAGGCTATAAGATGACTAAAAACGAGAGATTAAACGGGTTTAATACTGATAGAGAGGGGGATTTATGAAAATAATTACTATCGTTAACCAAAAAGGCGGAACGGGAAAGACCACAACCGCCATAAATTTAGGTTCTGCCCTTGCGGGACAAGGAAAGAAAGTATTACTTATAGACCTTGACCCACAATCTAACCTTTCTTATGCTTTTGGGGTTACAGAGACGGACGGGACGATAGCGGAAGTATTACAAGGAAAGAAAACATTACAAGCAATACTTGTAAACAGGGAAAATCTGGATATTGCCCCCTCTTCTACTTCTCTGGCAGATGTAGAAGTAAGCATAGTTAACCGCATAGGACGGGAAAACATCTTAAAAGACGCCATAGACGGGATTAAGGGATATGACTATATCTTTATTGATAGCCCCCCTTCCCTCTCCGTATTGACTATTAACGCTTTAAATGCCGCTCACGAGGTCTTAATACCCGCCCAGATGGAAGTATTAAGCCTTCAAGGGTTAACCCAGTTGTTAGAGACGGTCAAGGAAGTAAAGAAAGTATTAAATAAGAATTTAAAAGTTACGGGGATCATACCTTCTATGTATGACGGGAGACGCAGACTATCAAGCGAGGTATTAGAGACGATAAATAAAAACCTTAAAGAGCGGGTCTTTAAAACACATATAAGGGAATGTGTAAAGATAGCCGAAGCTCCTTCTTTCGCAAAGAGTGTTTTAGCCTATGCCCCCCACTCTAACGGGGCTTTGGACTTTACAAGTTTAGCAAAGGAACTTACGAATGGATAAGAAAACCATAAAGAAAAGAATAGCGAGAGAATGGATTTATTTTCTGGGCTATATTTTTGTGGGCTTTGTATGTGCATTATGTGTAGCGTGGAAAGTCTATAATCTCTCTGATAGTACTGCGTTGAGGATTTGGGTAACTCCATATATTGTTTGTCAACTTATAAGGTCTATACTCTGGTCTTTTAGAAAACTTAAAGGAAGCAATACAAACATTACAAGTAAAACCATAGCGAGAGAATGGCTTTATCTTCTTGGCTTTTCTTTTGTGGGGGGGTTCATATGGGACGTTAGTCTTTTTAAACCCGTCTTATAGTTATTTGCGAAATACTGACTATCGTCTAATTTGTGTTTTTCCATATGTCCTTTGTCAACTGATACGGTCTATACTATGGTCAATAAGAAAACTTAAAAATAACTAAACAAAGGGGGACATTATGCCATTAGGAGATAACCTAATACGCAAGACTACAAACAAAGCAAGTAAAGAAAGCAAAACAAGTAATACAAACAATACAAGTAAAGCCATAGGGCAACCGTCCAGAGACCCGCAAGCGGATACTTACGGGACTAAAAAGATGACCTTCTATGTAAGAGAAGACTTGTTAGATAAGCTCTATAACTTCTCTTACTGGGATAGATACACCGTAACAGAAGCACTTAATAAGGCTTTAGAGGACGGATTAAAAGGAAAGAACACGAAAACCAAGCCAAGCAAATAGGGAGATGATGATATATGACCGCTAAAGAACAGTTTATCAAAGAGGAAATACAATTATATACCGTTGATGAGATAGCGAAGATATTACAGGCACATACTGTAACGATAAGACGGTATATAAGAGAGGGAAAGATTAAAGCCCAGAAGATAGGGAAACGATATTATGTTACGAAGGAAAACCTTAAAGCCTTTGTTAGCGGAGAGTAGGGGCGAGGGAATGGGCAAAAGTTTTAAAAAAAGATTGTTATTGCAAAGACACTAGTTTTTAGGTATAATCTGCGTACACAAAAAGGGGGTAACAATGAAAGGAATTAAACTGTTAGTCGTGGGGTTTTTTCTTGTTGTGGGGATGGCTACTCTTGCGAGTGCCGAGAATTTCTCTACAATGGTAGAACTTGAAGAGAAATGGAATTTGGGTATTAGTTCAGCGGCGGTAATAATGGAAGATAATAATGACTTTCTTTTTGATACAGGATTTAACCTACAAGGTCTTCTTTCTTATGATGTTACAAATTGGTTAGCCCTAGGATGTGAAGTGGGCTGGACAAGAGTTGATGTTAGTATTGATACTAATTCACTTGTATCTGGTTCGAAGTTTGACCTGGGAACACTTAATAACGTAAATGTTCTTGGAGATATCATATTGAAGTATCCCATTGAGATGGGGGAAACGGTTGTTGTTCCTTACATTACCAATGGGTTTGGTGTAGTAGTACCTAGTTTAGATGAATCAGACCTCGCTGGGTTAGCTGGTGTTACTGTTGATGTTGAAACGGCTTTTCTCTATAAACTCGGTGGTGGGATTGATTTTTATATAACTGAGGTTTTAGGGTTAAATGTTGAAGCTAGTTATCAATGGGCAAGTACAAGCTATGACGTAAAAGTTAGACAAACAACTTTTACGGCTGATGGTGATTTGAATGCTTTATATATCGGTGGTGGATTGAAACTTAAATTCTAAAAATTAAATTATCGTAAGATTTAAAAGGGGGGATGCCTTATAGGTTATCCTCCTTTTTTTTTGTTTGTCTCTAGCAATATTAAACCTAAAGTATATTCCTATAATAAGTGTGGTGTTATACCCCGAAAATCCGCTTTTGTTAATGGGGGCGTCCCGCTTGCTTGACAAGACCTTTCTTATGTGATATTATCTGTAACGATACGAAACAATAAAATAACAATAAAACAGTTGACAGCGTAACAGTCCTATGATATACTTGTATTGTTGGCAATACAAACATTGCTTGTATAAAAGAGGAGATGAGGATATGAACGAAATAGCGATAGCCTCTCAAAAGACCGCAGTAATAGAAGTTAAAGACCTACTGGATAATACGGTAGATAAGTTTTTAGCTTCCATAGACACGAAAGAACGGACGAAGGAAACATACCGCAAGTCTTTAAGGGTCTTCCAAATATGGGTTACAGACAACAATTACACGCCATTAGAGAGACGACACCTTTTAGAATACAAACAATACTTACAGGATAAGACCATAGTAGACACGGACGGAGAGATTAAAAACCTTTCAAGCCTTACTGTATCCGCTTATTTGACCGCTTTAAGACGCTTCTTTGCCTTTCTGGAGAGCGAGAAGATATATCCGAACATAGCGAAAGACATTAAAGGCTTAAAGAGACCTAAAGGCTTTTTAAAGGATACTTTGACCAAAGACGAAGTTAAAAGGCTTCTGGAAGGCATTATAGAAGACGACCTTAACGCTTTAAGAGACTTCGCTATGATTAACTTGATGATACGAACAGGATTAAGGACTATTGAAGTATCACGGGCTAACATAGGCGATATAGGACGAGAAAGTGGGGAGACCGTATTAAGGGTATGGGGCAAGGGTAGAGATAGCAAGGACGACTTTGTTATCCTTACAGAGAGGGCTTACAAGCCGATATTAGACTATTTCCAGAAGAGGGGCGAAGCGGGATTACAAGAGCCTTTATTTACTTCTCATTCTAATAGGAACATAAAAGAGCCAATAACGACCAGAAGCATAAGAAGGATAATAGAGACACGCCTTAAAGCAGTAGGATTAAAGACGAAGAGAGTAACCGCTCATAGTTTAAGACATACTGCGGGAACAATAGCTTTACTTAACGGAGCGGATATACTGGGCGTTAAAGAGATGTTACGCCATAGCAATATAAACACGACATTAACATACGCTCATAACTTGAATAGGATTAGCAAGGGAGCGGAGAAGCATATAGACTTTGATTAACAGGGGAATAAGATGGAAGACAAAGACAAATTAGCCGAACTTCGGCAAGATTTAGAGACTTTTAGGAACGATAATCATAGCCAATCTATGAAGATAATGGGTCTTTGGTGGGGGATAGCGGTTTTAGGTGCAGTAATTTTGCTATCCTCTTGGACAAAGGAAGACCCCCTTAGGTTACTTTTATCGTTCCTTTGGAAGGCGGTTAACCCCGATGTATAGAGGGGGAAATTCCTCTATGTCCGTTAATAGCGGATAGCGGACATACAAGCATTACAAACATTACAAGTATTTAGACAGGAGACGCCAATATGACAGAAGCAAGTATCTTTTACGACCCTTTAAATAACCAGTTTATAGATAAAGCGGGCAAGGTTATAAAGAAGGCTACCGAAGAGGAAGCCCGTTTAATGATGGAAGACCTTAAAGAAGATAGTCCAGAGAAGGGATAAAAGTCCTCTACGGGCAGATATGGGCGAAATAAGGCTATTTCCGTAACAAAGCATAGGAGTTTAATAAAATGAGACAATTTAATACAGATGACAAATTAAGGGAGCTTCTGGGCGAGATAGAAGCAAAACAAGACCGCTTAATGAATAACCCAACGAATGAGACATATATAAAGATGATAGGAGAGGGAGCAAGGATTAAACCGTATCCCCCAGATGGCGAATTTAAAGAGTGTCTTACGGAAAAAGAATTAGCAGATTGTATGGAGGTATTACACTTCGGAGACAACACCTTATCAAAAGATGACATACCCGTCCTTGTGGGGTTTTTCCCGTCCCTTGTATCTGCAATAGGTAAATATAGTAATGACACGAACGGACTTATTAGTGTTTTTGCCGAAAGAATAGGCGGACTCCCGCTTGAAAGGTATAGAGAAAGGAACTGCGAGGACAAAAAGAAAGATATAGCGGAAAGCATAGAGATAGCCGAAGCATTGATACCCGAAGTATTAAATATCTCTCATACTCTTTTTAAGGCAAGAATTATAGATACCCTTCTTTTTTCTATATCCCGTCTTGAATCGCAAAAAGAGCGATTAGACTTTGGGGGCTTTGACTTGTTTTATGACGAGGCGGGACAATACACGGACGAACAAAGAAAAGAAATGCTTAAAACCTTTGAGAGAAGGAGCGAACTTCCTAAAGATAGCACATACAGACGGGACTTTGTTAACCAATACATAGACAACGAGGTATGCAACCGCTTTTACTCTGATGACTACACGATTAAGTATACTCCCGAACTGGGGGAAGAATGGGACGACCATTTTAACGCCCTCTGCGAAGAGTATAACGAAAGCGAGTATATAAGGGCTTATACCGAGAAAGACTATCAAGGCGTAAAATGTGAGGTGCTTTGTCATTATCCTATTTCGTGTAATGAAGCAAAGGAGAACAATGAAAAGATAAAATTTGCTCGAAAAAGAGGGATAGACCCCGAACTGGTAACGATAGCGATAGACAACATTAAAGAGATGTTTAAGGAAACCAGATTTAAGGAGAAAGAGATATGAGCGGAATACCTAAAAACCCAGATATTGACCAGATACTTAAAGACCTTGCGGAACAAGACACAAGGATATTAGAGTCAGAAGAGATAAAGTTTTACCCTAAAATGGAAAGATGGCATACAGAAGACGGGAACAAGATAGTAAGAGCCTTACACTTTAGCAATAGATACGGGAAGTTTATTCCATTACATAAGAGTAAACCCCCGATAGATTATCTTATGGAGACGCTTACAGGCTTTGACGAAGTATGTAAGAAGATAGAAAGCTCCCCAGAAGAAGACGAGATAACGGTTAATTCTTTCTTCTGCGTAAAATGTATCTTTGTTTGTTATGTGTTAGACCTTGCGGGCGGAACAAGAGACTTTACAGACGAAGAGAGGGCTTATAGGGAAGAAGCCTATAAGGCGATTAAAGACTTGCCGAAAGACAATATCTTCCGAAAAGTATTCATAGAGACATACCTAGACGAAGAAGTATATATCCGTTTTTACGAAGATAAAGAAAAAGAAGCGGGACGCTATGACACGGACGAAGAGGGAGAGAACTACACGCCAGAAGAGGCGAGAGAATGGGACGCTTATTATAACCAGATATGTGAAGAAACGGACGAAGCTGAATATAAAAGGGTCTATGATGACCCCTCTATGTTCTATAAGACAGTAACCGCACAAGATAAACTATACGACAAGCATAGTTTAGGCATACAACGGGACTTTATCAAAAGGGTAGAAAGTTTTAGTAAATAAGGAGTATTGAGAGATGAGAAAACGAGAGCCGAAAGATATAGACGCCTTCCTTAAAGGGTTAGAACGGGAAAGGGACGCTTTAATAGGAGACGGGGGGATACCCCCACAAGTTAACTTAATACAAACACTACAAACAATACTTGTATATTATGGATAAAGATAATAAATGTAACCACATATTAGACAACGGGGAAAGATGTAAGGCTTTCGCTTTAAAGGAAAAAGATTACTGCTTTAGCCACGACCCAGAGAGCAGAGAGGAAAAAGCCCTTGCAGTAAGGAAAGGCGGGCTTGTTAAGCCTATACGGATAAATGGCGAATTAGCGGTAATACAGGAGATAGAGACCCCCGAAGATATTACGAAGGTATTAGGGCAGACCATAAGAGAGGTACGGGAAGGGAAAATACCCCCCCAGATGGCGAATACAATAGGCTTTCTTTCTGGACACTTTTTAAGAGCCTATGAAGTTATCGAGACAGAGCGTAAAATAGACCAGATAGAAGCGGTCTTAGGTGATAGAAAGTTTACTTACGATAGTAACAAGCGAAGAAATAAAGGGAGATAGTCTTTTATGACTAAAAAGGTTTTAAATTTAGAGAAGGAAGCTAAATACTTAAACGGGAAAGAACGGGCGAGACTCATCATTAAAGACTCTCACGAAAGAATGTATTTTAAGAAAGGTTTTCTTTCGGAAAGAGAGCGACAATCTCTCCTTGTTATGGAGTCCCGTTCAATGGGCGAAGAATACGAGAAATATACATCTATGTATCAGATGACGCCTATAATTATGGGGACTATAACAGAGTCCTATCTCCGCTTTAAGTATTATTACGAGAGCCTTAA
>Ga0307991_1002926_pt1 | contig 11311 bp, 9 predicted proteins | sample EllFjometagen131_FD_203146 | JGI IMG/M metagenome (GOLD analysis project Ga0307991, IMG submission 203146) | Marine microbial communities from Ellis Fjord, Antarctic Ocean - #131 | ecosystem: Environmental > Aquatic > Marine > Unclassified | place: Southern Ocean | collected 2014-10-08 | reverse complement strand
TTTCCTTCACGATCCAGAAGACCCTGAAAATATTGATAGAGTTCAAAAAGTTTATTATAAACCGCTTGATTAAATAAAAAAAGGAGAGGTGGAAAAATGAAAAGAAAAGTTGTATCTGTATGTGCAATTAGTTTAATGATATTAGTCTTTGGACAAAATATTTTTGCATGTACTGTATTTGCTGTAGGAAAAGATGCTACAACCGATAACTCAACCATTACAACTCATAATGATGATTCTAGTGGTGCAGATTTTAGATTGTGGTTAATTCCTCCAATGACTGGAGAAACAAGAGATATCGTTATTGATTCTCATAACTATGGTGATTATTCTAATTATCCTGAAATCAAAGATTATGGTAATGGAATGAAGATTCTTGAAATAGATCAAAAAGAAGTAACTAATCAATATTTACATTCACGTTATTCATTTATGAATGATAAAGGTGTATCTATGGGTGAATCTACTTTTGGAATCAACAAGAACACTGAATATGGTCAAAAAGTTTATGATTTAATCTATGGTGATAATACTGGAATAATTGATTGTTGGAATGCTCAAGATATAGCTCTTGAAAGAGCTTCATCTGCAAGAGAAGCAGTTCAAATAATGGGTGATTTAGTAGAAGAATTTGGATGGAAAGATAATGGTGAAACCATTAATGTATGTGATGGTGATGAAGTATGGATATCAGAATTCTATGGTAAGGATTTATGGTGTGCTGTTAAACTTCCATCTAATGCATTCTTTGTAGCTGCAAATAGAGCTAGAATTGATCATTTTGATTTCAATGATAATGAAAACTACATGTGTTCTCCTAATTTCAAGAGCTTTGCAGTTGAAAATGGTCTTTGGTCAGAAAAAGATAACGTAGAATTCAAACCTAATAAAGTTTATGCTCCAAATAGTAGATTTTATTCTTCAAGAAGAGAATGGAGAGCTTTTGATTTAGTAGCTCCAAGTCTAAATCTTGATCCTAATGCTGCAGAATTCCCAATGTGGGTAATTCCAGAACAAAAATTAAGTGTACAAGATATATTTGAATTAACTGGTGATTATTATCAAGGAACTGAATTTGATGTAACAAGAACAGCTCAAGCTGGTCCTTTTGGAAATGCTGCAGCTTATGATTTCAAAGAAAGAACTATTAACTTATTTAGAACCTGTTATGTACAGATTGCAAATGTAAAATCATGGTTACCTGATGAAGTTAAATGTCTAGTATGGTTCGGTTACGGTGCTCCAGATTCAAGTTATATTACTCCTGTTTGGGCTTCAATGACTGAATTACCTGAGTTCTATAGAACTGGTAGCAGATTTGAAGAATTTAGAACTGACTCAGGTTGGTGGGTAAATTCATTTGTTCAACAAACAGCTACTTCTAATTATGAAGAGGCAATTGTAACTATCCATGAAGCAAGAGAAGATAAGATGAATCAACAGTATAAACAAGTTGCAACGCTTCAAAATATGGCAAGTGTTTATAGTAATTTAGGTGATAAAGAACAAGCTGTAGATTTACTAACAAACTATGCTTATTACAATGCAGTTGATTGGCATGAAGATTGGTTAACTCTAGGAAATAAGCTTTATGCAACTTACATGTGGGATAAGAAAGTTATGAGAACTCCAACTTACCCAGATTGGTGGAAAGATATTTTAGCTTCTGCACCAATTAAACCTTTAGAAAAATAAAAAGGATAAATCTATTAAACAGGTGTGAAAGCACCTGTTTAATTTTAATATTTATGAAATTAATAGCCATATTAACAATTCTCTTAATAATTTTAGGCATTCTAGAAAATTATTTTAATTATAGAAACCTAAAAAAAATTCCCATCCGCATTTTAGTAAACGGAACTAGAGGAAAAACGTCAGTTACAAAACTTTTAACCACTACTTTCCAAACTTATGGAATATCGACTATAGCTAAAACTACAGGATCTCAAGCACTTGTTGTAGAAAGAGATGGGAAAGTTGTTCCTTTTATTCGAAAAAGAGGATCTAGGCTTACTGAGCTTATTCCTTTTATTCGATATTGTGCTAATGAAAAAGTTGAATGCATTATTGTAGAATGCATGGCACTGAGATTAGAAAATCAAGCTATCTTAGCTAAAAGGATTTTACGTCCAACTCATGTTTTAATAACCAATTCTTATGTAGATCATATTGCAGAAATTGGGAATACAATAGATAAAACAACCTATACTTTAAGTCAAAGTGTTCCAAAACAAAGTCACCTATTTATAAATGGGGATTTTAATTTAAAATATATTTCAAAAGATATAAATATTACCAAAAGTGAGTTGGTTGGCACATTGGATAACTTTAGCGAAAATTTCAATACTTTTCCAGAAAATATTTCTCTAAGCGCATCTGTAGCAAATAATTTTAATATTCCTTTGGATTTTCTTGAAAAAGCTTCCTATAGAGTAATTTTAGATATAGGTATGCATCAAAAGTTTATTTGCCCAAATGGTGCAGTTTTTTTCTCTTCCTTTTCAGCAAACGATATAACAAGTCTTAGTAAAACAATAAATAATAATGGAATTGATAAGTATAATTCCATCAATTTTATTTTCAACAATCGATTAGATCGACAATATAGAGTAAAACAATTTTCAAATCTTCTAAAAAGTCTTGATATCCCATTAAATATCTTTATAATTGGAGAGAATTCAAAAATGATTTCAAGATATTTTAGAAAAAATAATAAAACTCAAGTAAGAGAGATTTCTGATATTCTTATTTTAAGAAAAATAATGGATAAATGTGATAATAATACTGTATTTATTGGAATAGGGAATATTAAGGGCCAAGGTACAAAATTGATACAAACTTTTACAGGGGATCAGAAATAATATGTTACAAACTGCTATAGGATTAAGTATAATTTTTGGTTTCATAAGTAGTGAATTCCTAAATATTCTTTCTGGTGGATTGGTTTCTGCTGGTTATCTAGCGTTTTTTATAGAACAACCGTATAGAATTTTATCTACGTCTCTTCTCTCAATTTTAACTTGTCTAATAGTTAAATTACTTCAAAAATTTACCATAATATATGGTAGAAGAAGATTTATGATTACAGTCCTCATTAGCTTATGTACTTCATATTTTATAAATAGATCATTCTTTTATATGGCAGATGTAAATCAAGATTTAAGAATAATTGGATATATTATTCCAGGACTAATAGCAAATGACATGTTAAAGCAAGGAATATTTAAAACACTTGTAATGGTTTATTTATCTGCAATTTTAATAAGACTAATAATAATGATTGGTGTTTATGTATAAGAATGAAAAGATTGATTATATTTATATAATTATTGCCTTTATTATTCTCTTATTAGGCTCTGTTTTAGTATTCAAAACTAAAATAAAAACTGTTAATGAATATAGTAATCTACAACTTCAAGCTGCCATAATTATGGAAAAATCAGAAACATTTATTACAGAATACATTATAAAAAATGAAATTGAATTTGAGGTAGAAGACATTAATAATATTGGTTTAATTGGCCCAGAATGGAGTGAATTAACAACCACTCCGGGAAATGTTGATGCAAAAAGAACTTCTTTAAATCCTAATTTTGCCGCTCTTATTGTTCATTATTTTATTCAAGCTGATATTAAAGAGGGGGATACTATTGCCATTGGATCTAGTGGTTCTTTTCCAGCACTTTTAATAGCCACTCTTAGTGCCTGTAAAGTTATGAATATCAAGGCAAATATTATTATTTCCTTTGGATCTTCAATGCATGGAGCAACTAGGCCTGATTTCAATATTGCGACAATAGTAAATATATTAAAAAAAGAAGGATTCTTTGATTTTAATCTTATAGCTGTTTCTCCTGGAGGAAAAAATGATTATGGTGTTGGAGTCCTTGAGGAAATTCTTTACAGTGGTACGAGAGATACTGTATTAACTCTTTGCACACAACAAAATGTGGAAATAATTGACTTTAATGATATAGAAAAAAGTATTCAAAGGCGACTTGAGTTATTTGGAGTAGATACGTCAATGTTTGTCAACATTGGAGGAGCAAGTGCTAATCTTGGAACTAGTGCCTATACCCTTGATTTCCCTCAAGGTCTTGTAATGAGTGCTCCAAGAATACCCATATCCAAAACAAGAGGACTAACTTATGAATATGCTACAAAAGGAATTCCTGTTCTTAATTTATTGAACGTAAGAAAATTAGCCTCTGAAAATGGATTAGCATATGACCCTGTACCTCTTTCTAAGGCAGGAGAGGGCGATGTATATTTTACTTTTGTTTATAATAAGATATTAATAATTTTTACAATCTTTTTTAGTATTTTAACAATTCTGTTTGGTTATATCTCAAAAAAAATATCAAACCGTAATAGTTCCAATAGTTAATAAATATTAAATTTCATTATTTCGTTAAATAGTGTTAAAAATAAAATACTAGAAATTTAGGTTGTTTTACCATTACAAGAGATCAGTTGATTATACTGAAAATATGATTAGCTAAAGTTAATATCTATAGACAAGTTACCTAAAAAAGCTTTATATCCTCAAAATTATAAGCTTATAAATTCTCTTTAATCCCACTACCTTACAAACTTAAAAATGTTAGGGGTTGTGTAACTTACTTTTAACTCTAATATTTTCAATAAATTCTTCAAAATTTCATTAAACTGACCAAAATATATTGCAATTAGAGCATTTCGTGTTATCATTAACATTATAATATGTGTTTTAGCTAGAATAAAGCAGGTGTATGTATAATATGAGCATATATATACATAATAATGCATAAAATTATTTATATTTCTATTGACCTATTTAAAGAAATAAAATAGATTATAGCTATAATATTTTAAAGCAAGGAAGAATTGAAAAGATGAGAGCTAACATTAATACATTAACATCTATCATCTTACTCCACATTACCCATGTGGTAGTGCTTCCATTGTCTTTATTAGTCGCAATTTTATCAAGCCTACTTATTATTATGTAGCCACGGAGCTTAAATTTTATGCTAAGACCGTGGTAAAGACCTCCCAAAATAAAAATATATAGGGAGTGATTTACTATACCCATTTTGTAAAGGAGTCACATATGGCAGATTTAAAAGAGATGAGATTTACATTATCCTTACTTGTTAAAAACCAGGCTGGAGTATTACAAAGAGTAGTTGGACTCTTTTCTAGAAGAGGTTACAATATAGATAGTTTAAGTGTTGGTAGAACACATGATGAGGCAGTAAGTAGAATTACAATTGTTATTTTAGGTGATACATCTATAGTTAAACAAATACAGAATCAAGTTGAAAAAGTTGTTGATGTTTTTAGAGTATCTATTATTACTAATGACAATGGATTTCAAAGCGAGTTAATACTAATAAAAATATCAACACAAGATGATAACAGAAGTAATGTTATTGAATTGAGTGAATTGTTTAAAGCAAAAGTTGTTGATGTTACTCATACTACTATTACACTTCAATTAACAGGAAATGATCAAAAAATTAAATCATTTTTAGAATTAGCTTCGCCGTACGGAATAGTTGAATTAACTAGAACTGGAATTACTGCAATAGGACGTGGAGAGAGAGCTCTTAAAGACACTCCATATGAATTGCTATAAATAAATTAACAAAATTAAAAATGGCTATGCCAAAGGATGAGAAAAGATGAGTAAAATGTATTATGACAGTGATGCAGATTTTAAGTACCTAGAAGGTAAAACAGTTGCAATTATTGGTTACGGTAGCCAAGGTCACGCACACGCTCTTAACTTAAAAGAAAGTGGAGTTAATGTTGTAGTTGGTCTTTACAAAGGCTCAAAGAGCTGGAGTATTGCAGAAGAAGCTGGCCTTAAGGTTATGGATGCTAAAGATGCTGCAAAAGCAGCTCAAGTTATTATGATGCTAGTACCAGATGAAAAACAATCAGGTATATATGATAGTGCCATTGAAGCTGGTTTAGAAAAAGGCGACTATTTAGCTTTTGCACATGGTTTTAATATCCATTTTGGTCAAATTGCTCCTCCAAGTGATGTTAACGTTATTATGATAGCTCCTAAGGGACCGGGTCATACAGTTAGAACTCAATTTGTTGAAGGAAAAGGTGTTCCTTCTTTAGTTAGTGTAAATCAAGATCCAAGTGGTGACAGTATGGAAGTTGCTAAAGCTTATGCTAAGGGACTTGGAGCTGGCCGTGCTGGTATATTTGAAACAACTTTTAAAGAAGAAACAGAAACAGACCTTTTTGGAGAACAAGCAGTTCTTTGTGGTGGTGTAAGTGCTCTTATTAAAGCTGGTTTTGATACATTAGTAGAAGCTGGTTACCAACCAGAGATGGCATACTTCGAATGTTGTCATGAAATGAAGTTAATTGTTGATCTAATCAACCAAGGCGGACTTTCCTACATGAGATACTCAATCTCTGATACAGCAGAATATGGGGACTATATCACAGGTGATAAGATTATTAACAGTGATTCAAAAGCTGCAATGAAAGATGTATTAAAAGACATCCAACAAGGTGCTTTTGCTCGTAATTGGTTACTAGAAAATAAAGTTAAAAGACCTTACTTCAATGCAAAAAGAAGAATTGAAAGTGAAAGTCTTTTAGAAAAAACTGGTAAAAAATTAAGAGGCTTAATGAGCTGGTTAAAAAAGTAAGTTAAGATTAATTTTCCCTCTATTCAAACACTTTGATTGGAGGGAAAACATTAAATTGATTAAATAAGAATAGATAAACCCTTAATTTGTCTAGTTTTGTTTAATTAATATAAAAAGATATTCGGAGGCACTAATGCACGATCAAATAATTATTTTTGATACAACCTTAAGAGATGGAGAACAAGCTCCTGGCTATAGTATGAACTTAGAAGAAAAACTAAAGATGGCTACTAGACTTGAAAAGCTCGGGGTTGATGTAATTGAAGCTGGTTTTGCAATAGCAAGCCCAGGTGATTTTGAGGCTGTTAAAGCCATAGCTGAAAATGCCGGTGATATTATTATTGCATCCCTCTCTAGAGCTTTAGAAAAAGATATTGATGCAAGTTACGGAGCAACTAAAAACGCAAGAAGACCTAGAATACACACCTTTTTAGCAACCAGTGATCTTCATCTTGAATACAAGTTGAAGATGAGCAAAGAGCAAGCATTAGAGAGAACTATAAAAATGGTTAAGTATGCTAAAAATCTTTGTGGTGATGTTGAGTTTTCACTAGAGGATGCTACAAGAACTGATTTGGATTATATGTGTCGAGTAGTTGAGGCTGCAATAAAAGCTGGAGCAACTACAATTAACCTTCCAGATACTGTAGGCTACGCTACTCCAGGTGATATAGAGATTATGTTTAAAACAGTTATCAATCGAGTTCCAAATATAGACAGAGCTATTTTAAGTGCACACTGTCACAATGATTTAGGTCTAGGCCTCGCTAATTCTCTTGCAGCAATTAAAGCTGGAGCCAGACAGGTAGAGGGTACTATTTGTGGAATAGGAGAGAGAGCTGGTAATACTGCTATTGAAGAATTAGCTATGGCTATGAAAACAAGAAGTGATATATATCCGTATGAAATATCATTAGATACAAAAGAAATTTACAAAACAGCTAGAACTTTATCGTCCATTACAAATATAAAACCATTTCCTTCCAAGGCAATAGTTGGAGCAAATGCTTTTGCCCATGAATCTGGTATCCACCAACATGGCATTATGGCAAATGCTAAAACCTATGAAATAATGACACCAGAGAGTGTGGGAGTGGTTAAAACTGAACTAGTACTCGGCAAACACTCAGGTCAGCATGCTTTTGTTAAGCGAATGGAAGACTTAGGCTACAATCTAGAAAGCAGTGAAGCAACGAGATTGTTTAAAGAATTTAAAACCTTGTGTGATAGAAAGAAAACTATAAGTAATAGAGACTTATTAGCTTTGGTTGAATCTAGCGAAAAATGGGGTGAAAATGATTGGGCTTTAGATAGCTTTGTTGTAAATAGCGGTAACATGATGACAAGTACAGCTTGTGTGACTCTCCTTCACAAAGGAAAGAAATTCCAAGAAGTAGCAGTCGGAAGTGGTCCTGTATATGCAGCAATAAGAGCTGTTGAAAAACTTGTTAAACATCCCTTTGGCCTTACTGATTACAGCTTGAATGCAGTAACAGAGCACAGAGATGCTCAGGGTGAAGTATTTGTTAAAATAACTGACGGCACTGAATCCTACAGAGGGCGTGGTGTATCCACAGATGTAATAGAGGCCTCGATACTTTCAACCCTCGCTGCAGTTAACCATATGTTAAATACAAGTGAAGCGGCTCTTGGCTCTTCAATTAACGCTCAACAACTTGATTTGGCTACCGATATGCTTGTTGGCCATAGTGATAAAACAAATAAGGAATAGAATATGAGTTATGTAGAAATATTTGATTCAACACTTAGAGATGGCTCTCAAGCTGAGGGTATAAGTTTTTCAGTTTCAGATAAACTTAAACTTGTTAAACTTTTAGACAGTTTGAAAATCGATTATATAGAAGCTGGAAATCCAGGAAGTAATCCTAAAGATATAATTCTATTTAACGAGCTAAAAAAAATAGATTTACAACACTCAGCTTTAGTAGCCTTTGGCTCGACTAGACGAGCCAATACTAAAGCTAAAAGCGATAGCAATTTAAATGCAATTCTTGAGTGTGGTGTTGATACAATTTGTATTTTTGGTAAATCCTGGGATTTTCATGTAACAGATATAATCCATACCACCTTAAATGAAAACTTGAATATGATTGAAGATACAATTAAGTTTCTAGTAGATAATAAAAGGCATGTATTTTTTGATGCCGAGCATTTTTTTGATGGTTATATTAATAATAAAGAATATGCCCTTAAAACATTAGATGCTGCAATAAAAGGTGGCGCAACTAAGTTGGTTCTCTGTGAAACTAGAGGCGGGGTTCTCCCAAGTCTTGTAAAAACAATAACAGAATATATAGTAAGCAGGTATCCAGATGTTACAATTGGTATTCACACTCATAATGACGGGGGAGTAGCAGTTGCCTCTTCCCTTTTAGCATATGACGCTGGAGCAAGGCATATACAAGGAACACTACTCGGTTTTGGAGAGAGATGTGGTAATGCAAATCTTATTGAAATAGTTTGCAATCTAAAATACAAGATGAATGTAGATTGTTTAGAGGATAGTGTATTTAATACCCTCACTAATGTGGCCCATCAAGTAGCAGAACTCTCTAATGTTAGAATTCCTAAATTATCTCCATTTATTGGAAGAAGCGCCTTTGCTCACAAAGGTGGCATGCACATAGATGGAGTTAGAAAAAACCCTATCTCCTTTGAGCATATGGATCCAGAATTAATAGGAAATAACAGAAGACTGTTAACAAGTGAAGTTGCAGGTAAAGCACTTCTGCTTGAAAAGATAGAAAAGCATTACCCCTCTTTCGATTCAAAAGATCCAAGAGTACATGATCTGGTTAACGAATTAAAAGAATTAGAATCTTGTGGGTATCAGTTCGAAGGAGCCGAGGCTTCCTTTGATTTACTTATAAGACGCCATATTGAAAATGCTAAGGCTTACTTTAAATTAGCTTATTACCAGACCTCTGGTAAAGAATATTCACATATTATAATGCAAGATACTCCCCATCTTGCCATGATAAAAGTAGAGGTGGCAGGTGAGAGTGCAATAACAGCAGAAGAGGGAGCTGGACCTGTTAATGCTTTGGACAAAGCACTTAGAAAGGTATTAGAGCCTTTTTATCCAGTATTAAAGGATGTATATCTAAGTGACTATAAAGTTAGGGTATTAGACTCTCTCGATGCAACAGCATCAGTTGTTAGAGTATTAATTGAATCCTCGGATGGTAATAAGTCTTGGAATACAGTTGGTGTAAATCACGATATTATTGCAGCAAGCTGGCAAGCTCTTAGCGATAGCATAGCATGGTACTTAGAAGATTCTGGTGTTGAGCCAGCAAAATAGGAGATATAAAAATATGGGTATGACAATGTCACAAAAATTACTAGCACAAAAAGCAGGTAAAAAATCTGTTAAAGCTGGTGAGTTAATTATGGCCAATGTGGATTTGGTATTAGGTAATGATATTACAGCTCCCGTTGCTATTAAAGAATTTGATAAATTTGGTATAAAAGAAGTATTCAATAAAGATAAAATTGCTTTAGTTCCTGATCACTTTGCACCAAATAAAGATATAAAAGCAGCTGAGCAATGTAAATGTATGAGAGAATTTGCAAAAGATAATGAGATTACCAATTACTTTGAAGTTGGCCAAATGGGTATTGAGCATGTTTTACTGCCAGAAAAGGGTTTAGTAACTGCTGGAGACTTGGTAATTGGAGCCGACTCCCACACATGTACCTATGGGGCTTTGGGTGCTTTTTCAACAGGTGTTGGTTCAACCGATATGGCCTGTGGAATGGCAACTGGCCAAGCCTGGTTTAAAGTTCCCACTGCTATTAAATTTAATTTAACAAACTCCTTCAATAAAAATATTGGTGGTAAAGATTTAATCCTTCACATAATTGGAATGATAGGAGTGGACGGAGCCTTGTATGAGAGTATGGAATTTACTGGCTCTGGTGTAAAAAATCTTACAATAGATGATAGATTCACTGTAGCTAATATGGCAATTGAAGCTGGTGGTAAAAATGGTATATTCCCAGTAGATGAGATTACATTAGAGTATTTAAAAGCACATGGCAAAAAAAAGCCCGTAATATTTGAAGCAGATAGTGATGCTGAATATGAAAAAGTATATGAAATTGATTTATCAACAATCAAAAGTACTGTAGCTTTTCCACATTTGCCTGAAAACACTAAAACTTTTGATGAAATTGAAAAACTAGAGAAGATAGAAATAGACCAAGTGGTTATAGGATCCTGTACTAACGGTCGACTCTCTGATTTACGAAAAGCTGCTAAAATATTAAAGGGCTATAAAATTAATTCTAGAATTAGATGTATTATACTTCCCGGCTCTCAACAAATTTGGAAAGCTGCCATGCATGAAGGTATTTTCGATATATTTATCGATGCAGGATGTGCTGTATCAACTCCTACCTGTGGACCTTGTTTAGGTGGACATATGGGAATATTAGCTGATGGAGAGAGAGCAGTTTCTACAACAAATAGAAACTTTGTTGGACGAATGGGTCATGTAAAATCTGAGGTGTATTTAACTGGAGTTGAGGTTGCAGCAGCAAGTGCTATTACAGGCTTTATCACAGATCCAAACACAATTGAGGAGAAATAAGATTATGAAAACTAAAGGTAGCGTTTTTAGATATGG
>Ga0307991_1002925_pt1 | contig 11312 bp, 6 predicted proteins | sample EllFjometagen131_FD_203146 | JGI IMG/M metagenome (GOLD analysis project Ga0307991, IMG submission 203146) | Marine microbial communities from Ellis Fjord, Antarctic Ocean - #131 | ecosystem: Environmental > Aquatic > Marine > Unclassified | place: Southern Ocean | collected 2014-10-08 | reverse complement strand
CAGATGCGCCAGCTCTTGAATTTCCCCAAGATCTTTTGTCATCATGGCCCAGCCATACCAGTACGCATAATCCGGGTTGACATGAAAACTTCCCTGATATGTCCGCATGCGATGTTTCATATACATCTGGAAAAGGACCTGCTCGATATGGGACAGATGATCCATGCTTTTCCCGTTGGTTCGCATAAAATACATAAAATCCGGATACGCGAATTCATATTCCGTGGGCTTTGCAAGGATGCCATCCTTGTAAAGGCCGGCCACAATATGGATGGCATTTGCCATCAGGTGGTCCGCTTTCTGTAACATCGTATCGCCTGATTTTAACTGGGTGGCCCCGTATGATTTTGAATGGCATTTCGCACATGTTTTAATCATTTTATTGCGTTCATTCTGCCAGTCTTTTTCAGTCAGACGGACCATATCCAGCTCTTTGATAAAATCCAGTCGTTGGGTGGGTTCCCCGGTGTTTGGATTCAGCACACCGAGCGCCTTTAAAATTGTGACCCTGTCTTTTGCCCACTGTTTGTTTTCGGGCAGGGGCAACCGGACACCAAAAAATCCCCAGGCAGTCCGGTTGGTATGCGTTCCATTTGGCAAATGACAATCCTGGCACCGTGGCACCGCCGCATTTTCCGGCAGGCGGCCCTGCTCTTTGGCAAACCAGCGCGTTCCATGCTTGGCGCTACTCCACATTTCCCATTGGGGGTGATCATAGCCCATGTGACATTGCTGGCAGGCCCTGGGGTCCTGGGCCTCGGATTTAGCAAACGTATGACGGGTATGGCATTCATCACAGGAATTATTCTGGTAGCGATAGCCCTTGTCATGTAACGCCTGTTTCTCTTTATCACTTTTAACGCCCATATTGTGACATCCTCCGCACCCGCGTCCCCCTTCCATAAGTTCATCCGGTTCCAGGTGTGTTACAGGCATCGCATTCAAAGATTTCCAGCCATGATTGTGCTTGCCTTTCTTAAACTGTTCAAACTGATCATAGTGGCAGTCACCGCAAACACTTTCATCCGGCATCACGGCAAGATGTGCGTTCTTGACACTCTGATGTTCAGAACCATGACAGACCGAGCAATCAATTCCCATTTCCGCATGGGTGCTGGTTTCCCAGTCCGTCACATGGCCGGGGGTTGCTTTACGATGACATTTAATGCAGTTGATTTCATCTTCTGCTGCCATCCCATTGCTCCCGGTAAAAAACAGGGCGCTTAAAACAAAGCTCATACAGACAACAACGGGAAATAGTTTCATGAAATCATTTTCCTTTTTATAGATATCGTTAAGGATTATTTGCACGAACATTAAGTCTTAATTAGAACGGAAACCCCTGAATCCCAGTTGTCATTACGAGAAGTGAGGAACGAGCGACGAAGTAATCTCCTGTCTTCAATGAGATTGCTTCGGTCGTACCGTTCCTTCCCCGCCGAAGGCGCGGCTCGCAATGACAGAAAAGTGATCATTGCGTCACTTTCCGTTCAGGGACTATAAATGATCTAAATAGACAATAACACAAATAACGATCGGTTGTACATTGTTTTGAATTTTAAAACGCCTAATGAAAATTCGATTTCAGCAATGGGGTAAAAAAGCGCCTTTAAACAGGACAGATTATGTGCTTTTTGCCTATTGATACCAATTCCTTGACACCCTGGAGAATTTCTGCCAAATTTTTAAACAAAATTAATTTTTTACGATGCCATCATTATTGATCCAATAATATAATCCCCTGGAGACAAACATGTTAAAAACTAAAATAACAAATCTTTTAGGTATTAAATACCCGATTGTCGGCGGGGCAATGATGTGGATATCAAAGGATGAATTTGTCGCGGCCATGAGTAATGCGGGTGGGCTCGGCATTATGGCTTCAGCCAATTATAAATCGAAAGAGACGTTTGCTGCCGCTATCGATAAAATGAAAACGATCACAGACAAACCATACGGCGTTAATATTAATCTTTTTCCTGCCATGACCCAGATTGACAATAATGATTATATTGACGTGATGGCGGACAATGGTCTTAAAATCGTGGAAACCTCCGGGCATCATGCACCGGAGGAACTTGTCGCCCGCTTCAAGGATCTGGGGATGACCTGGATTCATAAATGTGTGGGGGTGCGATATGCTAAAAAAGTGGAAGCCATGGGCGCGGATATCGTAACGGTGGTGGGGTATGAAAACGGCGGTGCTACCGGCAGGCTTGATATCGCCACGATGGTGCTGGTGCCGCTGGTTGTTGATGCGGTCAATGTACCGGTGATTGGCGGCGGCGGTATATCCGATGGCCGTGGTTTGGCTGCTGTTTTATCGCTGGGGGCTGAAGCGGTTATTATGGGAACCCGTCTGCTGGTTACCAAAGAAGCAACCATTCATGACAATATTAAAACCGCTCTGCTCAAGGCTTCCGAGTTGGATACCATGCTTATTATGCGATCCTTGAACGCAACTCACCGGGTATTGAACAATGATGCCGCCAATAAATGCCTGGAACTGGAAAATAATAAAGCGGAGTTTACCGAATTATATGAAGTCATCAAGGGGGAAAATGCCAAAGTGATGTATGACGAGGGCGTTGTCGGTAAAGGGATTCTCTCCTGCGGTCAGGGCGTGGGCCTGGCAAATGATTTGCCGACGCTTAAAGAACTTTTCGATCGGATGGCGGCAGAAGCGGAACAAATGTTGTTAAGATTTTCGTAATCATTTACAGGGCACCGCATCTGTTTTGTTGCAAAATGGGTGACCCTCAAAATAATATCCCCGATGAAGGGCTGTGCATGAAATGGGGAAGCAAGTCTGATGGCTTCGTAAAAAGTCCAAATTCTTTGTTGCGTTGCATCCTTCGTTTCTTCATAGTATGCTAAGTACTAATCATCACTCAGGATTTGCGTGCCTCGAATTTGGAACTTTTTTCTTTGCCATCGAAATCCGACTTTTTACAGAACCATCAAGTCTGCTCTTGACTTTTAATATTCAATGCGTCAAGAGCAGGCCCCAAAATTGAAGCCGGGCGCTTTGGGCCCGGCTCTTTACTTTCCCGCCATCCTAAGCGCTGCATCCAAACGGATCACTTCTGCATTGATCATTGGATTTTCAATGATACTGCGAACGAGCTGTGAAAATTCTTTCGGCTTGCCCAGTCTTTTGGGAAACGGCATCATTTTTGTCAGAGACGCCTGAACATTTTCCGGAAGCCCGGCCATCATAGGGGTCATGAATATTCCGGGAGCAATCGTATTGACCCGGATACCATAGTCTGAAAATTCCCGGGCAATGGGGAGCGCCATACCGACGATAGCGGCTTTGGAAGCGCTGTAGGCAGCCTGTCCCACCTGGCCTTCAAATGCGGCAATAGATGCCACGTTAATGACATTGCCTTTTTCGCCATCATCGTTGGGTGTGTTTTTATACATTTCAACCGCTGCCAGGCGGATCACATTCATGGTGCCCACCAGGTTAATCTGTAAGACCCGGTTGAAAAAATCCGCCGGCATGGGATTGCCTTTTTTGTCGATCACTTTTTTCGGAGATGCCACACCGGCACAATTAACTGCAAAATGAATCGCGCCAAAAGCCTTCATTGTCTGATCAATGGCCGCTTTAACACTGACTTCATCTGACACATCGGTTTTGCAGAAGATCGCCGCATCCCCTAATTCGGTTGCCAGCTTTTTGCCATTATCTGCATCAAAATCAAAAATGGCAGCCTTGCCGCCGTTTGCTATCATATCCCTTACCACTGCTTCGCCAAGACCGGATGCGCCGCCTGAGACCACTGCTACATTATTTTGAATATCCATGAATTTTTTTCTCCTTTTTTATTTTTTAAAATTTGAAATCTGGTTTATTGGGTCAGGTTGAAGATTTTTGGATGTGCCATATAAAAAATCGTCAACTTAATCTATTGTGCTAAGTATTAAACCACTTCATTGTGCCCAGCGTTTATTTTTCTGGATACCCACCTTCGCGGGACGACCAATGACCAGTGGCAAAAAAATAAAAGGTTTTGTCATTCCCGCGAAGAGCCTGTCCCCCTGAAAGAAGGGACGGGAATCCAGTATCATAAATCCAAAATAATTATTTATAGACCCAACTTAAGTAATTTGTATCCTGTTAATTTATTACAATACTTTTTTCTTGTTTAAGCGATTGTCGAGGTTGCCGCATATACAAGGAAAATGTTTTTCCGCTATAGTCCTTTATGCGGGAAAGCATTTGACGCCGTAGATGTGGTAAGATCGGCAATCGCTTTCCAATGGAGTTATTTTTTGCCGATCAACTCATTGGCAATGACAATCCGCTGTATCTGGTTCGTGCCTTCATAAATCGTGGTAATCCTGGCATCTCTGTAAAACCGTTCAACCGGATATTCCTTGATATAACCGTATCCGCCGTGTATCTGGATTGCCTGGCCGGTCACGCGCTGAGCCATTTCTGATGCATAACACTTTGCCATGGATGCTGCCGCCGTGCAGTTTTCGCCGCTTTCCTTAATTGCTGCTGCGTTAAGCACAAGCAGTCTGGATGCTTCAACATCCATTGCCATATCCGCAAGCATCCAACGGATTCCCTGAAAATCAGTTATTTTCTGATTAAACTGTTTTCTTTTTTTGCTGAATTTAATGGATTCGTCAAGGGCTGCTTTTGCAATCCCCAAGGACAGGGAAGCAATCCCGATTCTCCCGGCATCCAACCCGGACATGGCAATGGTAAAGCCCTGTCCTTCACTGCCAAGCATACGGGATGCCGGAACGCGGCAGTTGGTAAACAGCAGGTCAGTGGTGTCGGATGCGCATTGTCCCATTTTATCTTCAATTTTTCCAACTTCAAATCCGGGCAGGTCATGGGTAACCAGAAATGCGCTGATTCCCCGACTTCCGCTTTCAGCCGTTCTTGCCAGAAGAATGGTAACGCCGGAGTTTTTCCCGGTGGTGATGAATCGCTTGGTACCGTTTATAATGTATTCGTCACCATCTTTTACAGCCGAGCATTCCATGGACTGCGGGTCAGATCCAGCCTCGGGTTCAGTCAGCGCAAAAGCGCCGATAAATTCACCGGCTGCCATAGGTTTTAAAAATTCTTCTTTTTGATCTTCGGTTCCGTATTTTTCAATGCTTCCGCAGCAGATTGAATTATGAACAGACATGATCACAGCGGTTGACGCACACGCATAAGCAATCTCAGAAAGCGCCAGCGAATAGGCAACGGTTCCAAGGTCTTCGCCGCCGTATTTTTCAGAAACCAGCATTCCGAGAAAACCCAGTTCTCCCATTTTTTTAAGACTGTCAGCCGGGTACAGGTGGTTTTGATCGCGTTCGGCAGCAAGGGGCGCCAGTTCTTTCAATGCGAATTCCCGGGCCATTTTCTGGATCATCAGTTGTTCTTTGGTTAATTGAAAAGACATAAGCTATCTCCTGTCTCAGCTATCCTGATTCGTTCATCTGCTGCTTTATCGGCGGATCACGGTAAGCCTAGATAAAGCTTCACCCTTTATGCCTTGCAGATGAACGAATCAGACTGCAGAGAATATATTGTTAAGTCGACATTATCGGGGAAATTAAAGTTTCTCCTGATTATCATAGGGGATTAAATAACTCCGAATTGTTTGTAAGTGTTTATTACTTTAGTTAACGTTAAAGTCAATATGTTTTTTTGCTAAAGCTTTATATTTCCTATATATTGTGAGTTTAAGTTTTGTCTTTGTTTTGTAAGTATTGCTTACTTGATCAAGAATTTTAAGATGATATGAATTTGAAATATCTTTGTTCGATATTCGTTCCTCTCCCGTCATTCCAGCCAGGTAATAGAACACCTGTTTCAGGGTCGGTTTAAAATTTTTTTAATTGAAAGCCTTGAATACCTGTTACGCCATTCCTGTTATATTTACCGGAACCTGGATGAATTCTTTGCATCCGGAAGAGTGTACGGAGCGGCAAAAATAAACAGGGATCTATTGATGTATTTAATCTGGGAATATGGCGTGTACACAAACGAGAAAATCGGAAACCTGTTTCAAGTCACTTATTCATCCGTCAGCAGAAATATTTCGTCTTTCAGGGTAAAATTGATAAAAGAGAATGCCTTGGAAAAATTGTACAATAAGATTAAATCACAAATCAAGATGTGACACTATTTTTTTTAATATTTTTATGTTTTCGAGGAATTGAATTTATGGAATAATATTAATCTTTTTGCAAAATATTCTATAACAGGATATTAAAAAAGTTATTAAAACCTAAGTTAGGAATATGGATGATAATGTTCAGAAAATGAAGTTGAATAATCCAGCTTGCTGTCCATAGTCCTCACCGCAAAAATCCACCTCACCACTGCACATTGCAATAGCTAGTCAGCGTTCTATAAGAAACCAGACGGACACTTTATGCCTCCATTTCCTTGACTTGGATGGTCTTCGCCGTCATGATTAAATTTTGCTTTCTACAATGAGCGTTACCGGCCCGTCATTAACTAATTCGACTTCCATCATTGCCCTGAACTGACCGGATTGGGCAGGAATGCCTTTCTTTTTTATCTGTTCGGTAAAATAGTCATACAATTGTTCTGCTTTGTCCGGCTTTGCCGCTTCAATAAATGACGGTCGTCTTCCTTTCCGGCAGTCACCGTAGAGCGTAAATTGTGAGACCACCAATATCTCTCCGCCAGTATCGATCACTGATAAATTCATTTTACCATCGGAATCTTCAAATATTCTTAAGTTTACCACTTTATCGGCAAGATATTCGGCATCAGTGGGTTGATCCGTATGGGTCACACCCAATAACACAAGAAGTCCGGGGCCAATGTGACTGATCTGCTTGTTGCCTACGGTAACGGAACTCGATGTTACCCTTTGAATGACTGCTCTCATTAAACCTCTTTGTATGTACGAATTTGATTGTGGTTAAAAAGGTGCTTTTTAATGGTATTATTATACAATCTGAAGCATTTATAAATTTAGCGGGAGTTAGGCTTATATGTCAAGTTGATCTATTTAGTGGCCGACCGAAAACTGCTAATTTTCTCAATTTCTGCGTTGGGCTCAAATTTTAATCCTCAAAATACTACATGTATTCATCCGGTTAAACCAGTCTTAAAATTTGGTCGCCCGCCTTGAACTTGAAAAAAAATTTCGGGTTTTCGTTCAAGCACTATTTAAAAGATTAACCATACCGTTCATTGAAACAACCGCAGGAACAGGGGTTATTTCCTTGACACATACAGCTTTTGTGGCTTAAATTAAAAGATTTTGTAAACTTTAACTGAATATAATTAATTTAAATTTTATAATCAATTCGTCCCAGGAAGAATTGATTAATTAAGGAATTTATTAATGGACTATAAAAAAACACTCAATTTGCCGAATACCAAGTTTCCCATGAAAGCGAATCTTGCCAATCGAGAACCGGCACAATTAAAAAAATGGGAAGAAGACGGACTCTATGATCAGATCCGCAAAGCTTCCGAAGGCCGACAGCGGTTTATTCTTCATGATGGTCCTCCCTATGCTAATGGCAATATACATATCGGCACGGCATTGAATAAAATTTTAAAGGACATCATCATTCGGTCGCGCCAGATGAAAGGTTTTGATGCGGATTATATTCCTGGATGGGATTGTCATGGCCTGCCCATCGAACACAATGTGGATAAAAAACTGGGTTCAAAAAAGAAAGACATGAGCAAAGTCCAAATCCGCCAGGAATGCCGCACCTATGCTGAAAAGTTTGTTGATATTCAAAGAGAGGAATTCAAACGTCTCGGCGTTATGGGCAAGTGGGAAGATCCTTACCTGACTATGGCTTACAAGTATGAGGCGATCACTGCCAAAAAATGTGCAGAATTTGCTCTTGACGGGAGCCTGATTCACAGTAAAAAACCCATTCACTGGTGCTGTAGCTGTAAAACAGCCCTTGCAGAGGCAGAGATTGAATACGCTGACGAATCTTCCCCGTCAATATTTGTTAAATTTGAATTAAAAGAAGATATCAGCGATATTGTTCCTGAATTGTCCGGTAAAAAAGTGTTTGTGGTTATATGGACGACGACTCCGTGGACATTGCCCGCAAACCTGGGGGTTGCCTTGCACCCGGAGTTTGATTATTCAGCCGTTGAAGCAGAAAATGGAGAAGTCTATATTCTTGCCACTGATCTTGTAAAAAATTGTATGAAAACATTTGAAATTGAAAATTATTCCGTGCTGGCACCAGTTAGCCCAATGGATCTTGAAAATAAACATTGTCAGCATCCTTTGTATGACCAGACATCTTTGATCGTTATGGGCGATCATGTGACTTTGGAAACAGGTACCGGGTGTGTACATACAGCACCGGGCCATGGTCGTGAAGACTTTGAAGTGGGAAATAAATATGGTCTGGATGCATATTCTCCGGTCAAAGATAATGGGTGTTTTACAGATGATGTGGGCTTTTTTGGCGGAAAATTTGTTTTTAAAGCAGATCATGAAATTATTGAAAAGCTTGATGCTGATAACAAACTTCTGGCATCTGTTAAGATTAAACACTCCTATCCGCATTGCTGGCGCTGCAAAAAACCAGTTATTTTTCGTGCGACCCCTCAGTGGTTTATCTCTATGGATAAAACCGATATACGGAAAAAAGCGTTGGAAGCAATTGACACGGTTTCATGGATTCCGTCATGGGGCAGGGACCGTATTTATGGAATGATTGAAAAACGTCCGGACTGGTGTGTTTCAAGACAGCGTTCCTGGGGCGTTCCCATTACGGTGTTTTACTGCAAAGACTGCAACGAATTGCTTATTAACCAGGAAATCGTTGATCGGATTTTTTCAGAATTCTCTGAAAATGGGGCTGACATTTGGTTTGAAAAAGAGGCGTCTTACTTTATTCCTGAAGGCACCACTTGTAAATCCTGCGGATGCAAGGAATTCGGCAAGGAAACGGATATTTTAGATGTCTGGTTTGATTCGGGCGTGAGTCATGCGGCTGTTTTAGCAGAAAGGCCCAGCCTGGGGTGGCCGGCAGATCTTTATCTTGAAGGCAGTGATCAGCATAGAGGATGGTTTCAAAGTTCACTGCTCACGGCAATCGGTTCAAAGGGCAGTGCGCCGTATAAAACCGTTTTGACACATGGCTTTGTGGTGGATAGTAAAGGGAAAAAAATGTCCAAATCCATCGGTAATGTCGTTGCACCTAAAAAAGTTATTGACCAGTACGGCGCTGAAATCCTGAGACTCTGGGTGTCGGCGTCGGATTATAAGGATGATATCCGGATTTCTGAAACAATCTTAAAACAATTAAGTGACGCATATCGTCGAATCCGCAACACCTGTCGTTTTATTCTCGGCAATTTGTCGGATTTTGATATAGAAAAACATGCAGTCACCTATGATGAAATGACGGACCTGGACAAATTTGCATTACACTCGCTTCAGGAACTTATTGAACGGTGCATCAATGCATATGACAGTTTCGATTTTCATGTTATTTACCATTCACTTTATAATTATTGCACGGTCGGGTTGTCGTCTTTTTATCTGGATATTTTAAAGGACCGCCTGTATACATCCAATCCGGTATCCGTCAAGCGGCGAAGTGCACAGACAGTGATATATCATATTTTAGATGCCATCGTTAAAATTATGGCACCGATTTTACCGTTTACTTCAGAAGAAACCTGGAGCTTTATGCCGGTTACGGCAAACCGCGCTGGCAGTATTCATATGGCAGAATTTCCTGCATCTGATGAGAATTTCAAAAATCCTGAGCTGGCAAAGCAGTGGGGGAGGATTATCGACGTGCGCGGGGAAGTAACAAAAGTTCTTGAAAATGCCCGTGTTGAAAAAGTAATTGGCCATTCTCTGGATGCATCTGTAACTCTTAATACATCCAAAGAATTGTACGACCTTCTGGTTTGTTATGAAAATGACTTAAGATCCATTTTTATCGTATCTGAATTAACGCTGATCAATCCGGACGACGCAGACACATCAGACAAAGCGTTTATCTCTACTGAAATTGATGGATTGACTATTAAAGTTGGGGCGGCTGCCGGAGAAAAATGCCAGCGATGCTGGATTCATGATCTGAGTGTCAGTGAACATCCTGAAAACGAATCAATCTGCAGCCGTTGTCAGGCTGAGTTGGACAGTATGGGATAACATAAAATGAATATGATGAAAAATAAATTTTTAATGCTGTTTTCCATTGCCGGTCTTGTGGTTATACTGGATCAGGCAACCAAATGGATGATCAGCAGTTCATTAGCATATTATGAAGAAATAAAAGTAATACCCGGATTTTTTAATTTAATTTACATCCATAACCCTGGCGGCGCATTCGGGATTTTTGCCAAAAATCAGGGAAATTTGCAAAGCATGCTGTTTATTTTAATCGCTGTTGCAGCCATGGGACTGGTGTTGTATTTATACAAAAACACGCCGTCGGAATATCCGGTCCTATCCGTTGGGCTTGCGTTAATTTTTGGGGGCGCTTTGGGCAACATGATCGATCGACTCCGTCTTGGCGAGGTGATTGATTTTCTTGATGTATATATCGGCCATATGCACTGGCCGGCATTTAATGTTGCTGACAGCGCGATAACCGTTGGTATCGTAATCTTCGGGTTTTACATTCTGTTTCGTAAAGTTCAGCTGTAATGTCTTAATGACCTGAATACTAAAAAAAACACAGACCTTTAATAAATTTGAGATAATAGATGCATCCTGTTTTGTTTAATATCGGCCCATTGACCATTCATACTTACGGTTTTTTTATTGCCCTGGCTGCTTTGGCTGGTATGTCTATTGCCCGGTATGAAGCCAAAAGGCTTGGTTTGGATCCTGAAAAAGTCGTTGATGCCTGCTTTTATGTGGTGATCGCGGCAATTGTCGGGTCCCGTTTGTTTTATGTTTTAACAAACATTGAAACGTTTATGTCCGCACCGTTGGAGGTGTTTAAAATATGGAATGGCGGCCTGGTCTTTTACGGCGGATTTATCGGCTCAGCAATTACGCTGATTGTTTATTTGAAAATTTATCATCTGCCGTTGGGAAAAATGGCGGATATCGCCGCGCTTGCGCTTCCTTTAGGACATGCGCTGGGGCGTATCGGGTGTTTTTTTGCCGGCTGCTGTTACGGAAAACTCTGCCATTACCCATGGGCGATTACGTTTAAAAATGCGGATTCGCTGGCCCCTTTGTTTGTCCAGCTTCATCCTACGCAGCTTTATTCATCAGCATCTAATTTTTTAATATTCCTTTTAATCTTTTCTTTGCGCCGATTTAAAAAATATGATGGACAATTATTCTGGATATACATAG
>Ga0307991_1002924_pt1 | contig 11320 bp, 7 predicted proteins | sample EllFjometagen131_FD_203146 | JGI IMG/M metagenome (GOLD analysis project Ga0307991, IMG submission 203146) | Marine microbial communities from Ellis Fjord, Antarctic Ocean - #131 | ecosystem: Environmental > Aquatic > Marine > Unclassified | place: Southern Ocean | collected 2014-10-08 | reverse complement strand
CATGACAGGACTGTAGCGCCATCGACACAGAATCAAACGCTGAATGTTCTGTCTTTCTCTGCAAACATGTAGTCAAGCAACCAATGAACGAGAAAACCAACGCATTCACACCAGTTACTTTTTATTTTGATCCGATGGTTTGGTTGCTGTAATAAGATGATGAGAAAATAGTTTTTTAGCAACCCTTAAAACATCATCTGCCGTTACTTTTTTAATAAGTGAAGGATAAACACTGTCATAATTGCTGCCCAGGCCTATAATCTCATTCAGGGCCGCATTTGAGCCCTGGGAGGCAATTGTTTGAAGACCAAGCTCATTCATGGTTATACACATGTTTTTTGCCCTGTCCAGGGTTTGAGTATCCACTTTTTTGCCTTTAATCAGGTCTATTTTTTCAAGAATGGTTTTAAGCACTTTATCATAGTTTTCTATGGTTGTTTGCGCAATAACGCCGAAATACCCTCCATCAATGCCAAAGGCCGGATATGCATGGACATAGTAAACAAGGCTTTCTTCCCCTCCTCTCAGCCCATCATGGAGCCACCCACTTGGGTATCCTATGCCGGAGATAATGGCATCAAGCACATTCACGACAGGGACATCTTCATCTGTAATCGTCATACCATTAAATCCCACAAAGACCGCGCATGATGATTTTTCATTAATAACCTCAAATTGCTCATCACTGTGAATATTATGTATCTCTTGCTCTATGAAAGGTTTTTGCAAGGTAGAGGGTCTAAAATCATTAAAGGCTTTTTTTACTTTTTCCGCTACATTATCTGGGCCTATGTCACCAAATATAGCGAGGACTGAATTATTGGGTATAATAATAGATTTATAGAAATTGCTGCAATCCTCCCTCGTAATTCCTTGAACTGATTCTGCTGTGCCTATGGTATCATTTTTATAAGGATGATTGCGGTAATAATGCCTTTTAAATATTCTTGTAACCTCGTGTGTCCATTCTTCATCAATCCTCTTAATAGACAGAATAGTGTCCTTTCTTTGTTTTTCTATTTCAGGGTCTGGAAAGGTTGGGTTTAATATTACATCTGCAAGGACATTTAAGGCAGTGTCAAAATGCTCCTTTAAGACAGATACTGATACGGAGACAGTATTGTGGCCGGAACTCGAACTTATCGATCCGCCAATATCTTCAAGCGCCCTTGCAATCTCTAATTTGGAGCGATTTTTCGTGCCCTTTGTCAGAAGGGACGCCATAAAACGAGAAAGCCCTTCCTTTTGGGAAGGTTCATAACGAAGCCCGCCCTTAGCGATAAAGTTAAATGAAACTATAGGGGCGGCATTGTTTTTCTTAATAAGGAGTTTCATTTGATTTGGGAGTCTTACCTCTTGAATCTTTGTCCGGTAAGCAGATGGCTCGGTTAAAGTTTCTTGAGCATTAGATTCATCTTGATGCGGCTTGATGACTGCAAGGGTCAATGCATCTTTCTTGAAATATTTCCTGGCCACCTTCCTGATGTCTTCATCGTTTACCTCCTTAATCCTTGAAACGTATGATTCGCCAAAGTAGGGATCTCCCGTAGCAGCCCAATCCGTTGCCAGTTGTCTGGCCTGGCTTTGCGCAGACTCCTGGGAAAAGATATAATCTGCTATGACCTTGTTTTTTGCCCTTTGCAGGGATTCTTCACTTATTAGGTTGTTTTTTACATCTGACAATTCCTCCCAGACCGCCTCGATTGCATCTGAAAGATTCTCATTGGATAGACTCATGGTTATAAAAAACTGACCTTTAACAAAAGTTGGTGTCCAACTTCCGGTGCTTATTGAAAGTACAAGGCCCTTTTTATCCCGTATTTCCTGGTATAACCTTGAAGTTCTGCCATCACCCATAACAATGGCCAGTACATCAAGGGCATACAGGTCCGGGTCAGTCAATTTGATGGTTCGAAAACCCATCTCTGCGCGGGTCAGCCTTGCAATGGAAAGGCTTTTTTCCACATGCCTGTAGCTTAACTGCCTTGGTTCCTCTGGAAGAACATAGGATAGATTTTCTGATCTTTTGAGTTCGCCGGCTAAACTAATAATTTCTTTTAGCGCCTTTAGGCGGTCTATGTCTCCAGCTATGGATACTATTAGATTTTCAGGGGTATACCATTGGCGATAATGATTTATCAGGTCGTCCCTGTCCATTTTTAAAAATACATCTCTCTCACCGATTACAGGAAACCTGACTGGATGTTTGAGGTATGCGGTCTTCATAAACAGAGACCAAAGCTGCCTGCCCGGGTTGTTTTCACCTAACTGAAATTCCTGGAGAATTACCGGTTTTTCCCTCTGGTATTCCGTTTTATTGAATTGACAGTCTGTAACATAAGACAAAAGAAGGTTTATGGCCTCATTGAAATGCTCTCCAGTAGTGTTGATAAAGTATGCAGTCCGTTCATAGCTTGTATATGCGTTTGTTGCCCCTCCCAGGGCCTGTATCCTATTTTTTATCTCAGACTCCGTGTATTTAGATGTAGTCCCCCCTGAGACAACGTGTTCCAGGTAATGAGAAAGTCCTGCGCCTGTCTTTTGTCCTTCATATATGGATCCAGTCTTTACCAAAACCTGGCAAGAAACAACCTTTGATGAATGAGATTCTCTGATCAATACGGTCATGCCATTTTTAAGTACAACAAAGAGGTCATTTTTCTTTGAAGGAATTATCCTGGACACCAAGGGATTTTGGGAAATTTCACCTTCCTCATGAAATGAAATTTCAGGGTTTTTTCCTGCATATACCTGGAAAGGCAGGCAGCAAAAATAAAGAAATATTAATGCTGGAATAAGGAGATACGGGTTGGTCTTGAAATATTTTAAATAATACCTTTTCATAATCATGATTCCTCCATTTCCCTATAATAATTACTAACCCTCGAAGTTCAATAGTCCTTTAACAGAAATTACACCATGGTACCTTATAAATTACGATGTCTGACATATCAGCTTTTATAAAATTTATTTTTGGTCTTTATTTGATAATCTTGTAAAAAGTCCAAAAATACTGTTTTCCGTCATTCCGGCGAAAGCCGGAATCCAGTCTTTTTAAGCAGTTGCAGACCATCTGGACTCCGGTTTTCACCGGAGTGACGACTTTTTACGAATGCATCATATTTTAAAGCAGAAAATCAATTGACAATTTAAAATGGTTATTTAAAATACCTGATAGAATTTATGGAGAATTTTAATGAAGGAGAAGAGAAAAGATTCCGCTAAGACACGACAACGTTTGCTAAAGGCCGCAACTAAGGTATTTGCCTCAAAAAGTTTTACTGAGGCAACGATTGCAGAGATTTGTGAGCAAGCAGGAACTAACGTTGCGTCGGTTAATTACCACTTTGGAGACAAGAAAAATCTTTATGCAGAGTCTTGGCGCCATGCCTTTCATCAATCCTTAAAGTCCTATCCACCTGACGGCGGGATAAGAGATGACGCCAACCCTGAGAAGCGTTTGCAGGCACGAATCAGATCGCTTCTTCACAGAGCTGTAGATCAGAATTCGTGTGATTTTTTTATTTTATTCAAAGAGCTGGCAAACCCTACAGGTTTGTTAATGGAAATATTAGACAAGGAGATTAGCCCAAGAAGAGCGGCCATGCATTCGATTGTCAAGGAATTGCTTGGCCCACAGGCTACTGAGAGGCAGGTTCAGTTTTGCCATGCAAGTATTATGGGTAATTTTTTCTATCTGCTCCATTTAAGGCAATTAAATGTAAATAGAAAAACAACGGAAGAAAAGTTAAAAATAGATGATATTGATGCATTTGTCGATCATGTCATAAAATTTTCTCTGGCAGGCATAAGGGAAGTTCGCAGAGAAATTTCCGCTCATATTAAAAGCAAAGATATAAGGCAAGGAGAAGTGAAGTGAGAGATTCAGGAGACCTTCAAGGGGGGCGGCCTTTATTGAGGATACTTTTTTTATTGCTTACCTTTATAGTTACCTCGTGCTCTGTGCCAAAGGGGGCCGTGCATTCGCCTGTTGCCGTTCCGGATACATTTTCCAAAACCGGATCTATTCCAATGACGGAACAGTGGTGGCTTGCCTTTAATGATGATAATCTTAATAATCTCATGAAGGAAGCCCTCTCGGATAACCTGAATATCCGGGGGACCTGGGACAGACTTGAACAGGCGAGGGCTATTGCGAGGAAAAGCGGAGCAGCCGTTTTTCCCAGCCTTGACGGTTCAGCAGGCGCTTCGCGAACGGTAAACAAAATATCAGGTGCGGAAAAGACCTATTCAAACAAATTTTCCCTTGGTTTGGCGGCAAGCTATGAGCTTGACCTTTGGGGCAGGGTACGAGCCGCTAAAAATGCAGCAGAGCTGGACGTACTTGCATCTCAGGAGGATTTATACGCTTCAGTCATATCATTGACTGCAGAGGTGGCCAGTGCCTGGTACAGGCTTGTAGAGCAAAGGGGCCAGATTAAGCTTTTGAACGGGCAAATAAAGACCAACGAGAAATATCTTGATCTTGTGACATTTAAATTTCGAGGCGCACAGGTGCCTGTAACAGATGTTCTTCAGCAACGTCAGTCACTGGAATCAACCAGGGCGGAAAAGATAATTGCTGAATCCAACAGGATAATATTGGAACATCAACTGGCGAGTTTGTTGGGAAAGACCACTGAAAGTATTGTTATAACTGAACAGAATGAACTCCCACTTCTTCTTCCCTTGCCGGATACCGGTCTGCCTGCAGAATTGATAAAGAGAAGGCCGGACATTCGCATGGCGTATTTTCGTGCTCAGGCCGCTGATCAACGTTTAACGGCTGCCATTTCTGAACGTCTCCCGCGGGTAAGCCTTTCGGCAGGAATAGAGACAAATGCCGGGGAGGTTAATGATCTTTTTAAGAATTGGTTATCAAACCTAACAGGTAATCTTATTGCGCCGTTAATAGACGGCGGCAGAAGGGCATCAGAGGTTGACCGGACGAAGGCCGTGTACTCAGAATCGATTCACGTTTACGGCCAGGTAGTTTTAAAATCTTTAAGGGAAGTGGAAGATGCCCTTGTCCAAGAATCTCAACAGCACAAGTTGTTGGAAAATCTTAACAAACAATCGGTTTTATCAAAGACGTCCTCTGATCAGACTCGGGAAAAATATATCCATGGCGCAATGGATTTTCTTCGTTTTTTAACATCCATTTTAGGACATCAGAGCCTTGAACGCAATAAGTTAAAGGCTCAGCGGGAGTTGATAGATTATAGAATCAACCTTTATCGTGCCCTGGCCGGAGGTTGGGGGATGAAGCCTCCACCTAAGACATTTCATTACATTCTGAAAAGCCAGGAAAAGGAGCAATAATAATGACTGAAGATATATCAACAAAAGGTCTTGAGAAAAATGATGCGACTTTAAGCACCTCATCAAGGAAAAATAAGATTGGAAAGGCCCTTCGTTTCTTATTGGCTATGTTTATTTTTTTTGCCGCGTGCGCCATATCCTTCTTTTTTCTCACCCATAAACCTCGTGCCGGACATAGGCAGGTAGCTTATAAAGCCCCTCTTGTAGAGACAATGGTTGCGAATATTCGTGACCACGATGTAAAGGTTTTGGCAAAGGGAACTGTTGTCCCGTCCAGAAAAGTGGATTTGTCTTCCCGTGTTATGGGTGAGATTATTAAAACAAGCCCGGAATATCTGCCAGGGGGGAAATTTATGATCAGCGAAGAAATTCTTCGTTTGGACTCAATTGACTATGAACTTGCCATTAGGAGAAGGGAGAGCGAGGTCATCCATGCCGGATATGAATTAAAAATGGAGATAGGGCAACAGATCATTGCAAAAAAGGAATACCAGTTATTAGGTGAAAAGCTTCAGGAAAAAGAAAGGGAATTAGTCCTGCGCGTGCCACACCTTAAGGCAGCCCAGGCGGCTTTGGCAGCGGCGGAATCCTCCCTGCAGCAGGCAAAACTTGACCTTAAACGGACAAGAGTTTTTTCTCCATTCAATGCTATAGTTCAATCAAAACATGTAGATATAGGCTCTTATGTCACAACAGGAATGAAGCTTGTCACGCTTGTGGATACAAATCAGTACTGGATAGAGGTTGCCCTTCCTATGGACCGAATTCGATGGGTCAGCATTCCAGGCACAAACAGCAATAAAGGATCTTCTGCCCGGATAACACACAAAGTTGGATGGGGGAGCAGCGCATTTCGGACTGGAATCGTGAAGCGCCTTAAGACGGAGGTGGAGCCTGAAGGTAGAATGGCCAGATTGGTGGTAGCAGTAGAAGATCCTTTATGTATTAAAAGCGCCGACAAAAATAAACCTAAGCTAATGCTTGGGGCCTATGTGAGCGTTGAAATAAAAGGGCGGATACTTAAAGAGGTTGTTTGCGTACCGCGCTCTGCGCTGCGAGACGGCAGTAAAGTGTGGATAATGCAGAAAGACAATAGTCTTGATATACGAGGTGTCGATATTGTTTGGAGTGAGCATAACTCTGTTTATATTTCAAACAGCCTAAAAAATGGTGAAAAGATCATTACCAGCGATCTGGCGGCCCCGGTTCATGGTATGCAGCTTCGAAGCGTCCCAAAGGGTAAAACCCCTGGTTTAATTCAACCGGATAGAATTAATCATTCCGAAAGGGTGAAAGGCTCATGAAGAATATATCAGGATCTACAGGTGCAAAGGGGCCAATAGCGTGGATGGCGGGGCACTCAGTGGCCGCAAATTTTATCATGCTGGCATGCCTTATTGGTGGATTCTTTTTTCTGATAAACATGAAACAGGAGGTTTTTCCCGATTTTCAGATAGATAACGTCACAATTTCAGTTTCCTATCCAGGCGCAAGTCCTGAGGAGGTGGAAAGTGGGATTGTGATGGCAATTGAGGAGGCGGTAGGCGACCTTGATGGAGTAGATGAGGTTAAGTCAGTTTCCAAAGAAGGTATCGGTATAGTGACAGTAGAGGCCCTTGTTGATGCGGATTTTCAGAAGCTGACCCAGGAAATTCAACGAGAGGTAGACCGTATTTCGACCTTCCCGGAAGATGCCGAAGAGCCCCAGGTCAACGTTCTCTCGTTTAAACGTAGGGTCCTTTCAGTTGTCATTTATGGTGATGTAGGAAATGGTGTTTTACACGAAATTGCAGAACAATTTCGTGATAAAATACTTCAAGACCCTGGTGTTACCCAGGTAGACCTGGCTGGTATACGTCCACTGGAAATAAGCATTGAAGTTCCCCAGGAGAATCTTCGCCGCTATCACCTTACCCTGGAGGAAATTGCCAGGCGGTTGCGTAACGCAAGTGTTGACCTGCCTGGTGGAGGGATTAAAACATCAGGCGGTGAAATTTTAATAAGGATGAAAGAACGTCGGGATTTTGGGAGGGAATTCGGACGGTTGCCCGTTGTAATTACATCAGATGGAAGCAAAGTCCTTCTCGAACAGATTGCCCATGTTACGGACGGCTACGAAGATACCGATTACTATGCTGCCTATAACGGAAAATCGGCTGTTATGGTAAATATTTTCAGGGTAGGGCCTCAGACTCCAATCCAGGTTTCTAAGACGGTTCGTCATTACCTGAAAGACCTTAATATGAGATTACCCAATGGTGTCCGGGCTAATATTCTTAATGATTCTTCCGACATATTCAGCCAAAGAATTGATTTGCTATTGCGCAACAGTGCAATTGGACTTGCACTTGTTCTAATATGCCTCGCCCTGTTTCTTGAAGTGCGTCTCGCATTTTGGGTAATGATGGGTATTCCAATTTCTTTTCTCGGATCATTTCTCTTTCTCCCAACCCTTGGTGTGACAATAAATATGATCTCGCTCTTTGCCTTTATTATAGCCCTGGGTATTGTAGTGGATGATGCCATTGTAGTTGGTGAAAATATCTACTATTACCGTCAGAAAGGCATACCCTTTTTGCAAGCTGCCGTTAGAGGTGTACGGGAAATAACCGTCCCTGTAGTCTTCAGTATTTTAACGAATATTGCCACATTTATGCCCCTGTATTTTATACCGGGAGTTCCTGGAAAAATATTCAGGGTTATTCCATTGGTTGTAATAACCGTCTTTCTGATTTCTCTCGTGGAAAGCATTTTTGTGCTTCCTGCTCACCTCGCGCATCAAAAAAATCGGAAGCAATCCGGTATATCTGGTTGGTTGCACGGACTGCAACAAAACTTTAGCAGTATTTTTAGTAATTGGGTGGAAAACCGTTATGGCTCCTTTATCAATTTTATTCTCCACCATCGCTATTTTACGGTTACAATGGCTCTTGCCCTGTTGCTTGTGACTCTTTCATATGCCCTTAGCGGGCGCATGGGTATGGAACTTTTTCCAAAAACAGAATCTGATTTTGCCAGGGCAAGGCTTTCCATGCCATATGGCACAGCCTTTGAAAAAACCGAGGCAGTTGCTAAGCGCCTGTTTATGTCAGCCCGAAAAGTGGCGGATGAGTCTGGTCGGGAAGATGAGCTTGTCCAGGGCATTTTTACTGAAATAGGAAAAGGCGGAAGCAATAACGCTGTGATGACCGTATATCTGGCACCATCTGAAATACGGGATAAAATTATGAGTACAGGTGATTTTACCAGGAGCTGGCGCAAGATGGTTGGAGAGGTGCCTGGCGTTGAATCCCTGTTTTTTGAATCCGACGCTGGTGGCCCTGGAGCAGGACGGGCCATAACCGTTGAGTTAAATCATCGTGAGCTTGCCGTGCTTGAAAGGGCAAGCATGCAGCTTGCCGAGGTGCTTAGGGGTTATCCAAGGGTAAGGGATGTGGATGATGGGTTTTTGCCCGGCAAGCAACAGCTTGATTTTAGTGTGCTTCCGGAAGGGAAAAGCCTGGGTCTCTCTGCCCGGGATGTGGCCCGGCAGGTGAGAAATGCCTTTTATGGAGCTGAAGTTCTCAGGCAACAGCGGGGACGAAACGAGGTTAAGGTTATGGTAAGGCTGCCTGAGGATGAGAGAATTTCTGAATACAATATCAATGAATTGATACTTTTTACTGGCTTAGGCAAGGAAGTCCCTATTCGGGAAATTGTATCGGTTAAGCGAGGACGAGCCTACACGGAAATCAATCGCAGAAACGGTCGCAGAAACGTTCTCGTGGAAGCGGACGTGACACCAAGAAGCCGGGCCGGAGAGATTTTAAATGATCTTAAGGCCAGGGTGTTGCCTCAATTGACACATGCATACCCAGGACTTCGATTCAGTTTTGAGGGAAGGCATGCGGAAATGATGAAGAGTCTGGGCAGTCTAAAAATTACCTTTCTCCTTGCCATTTTAGCTATTTATGCCATGATAGCCATACCCTTTCAAAGCTATTCTCAGCCGATTATAGTTATGGCCAGCATCCCTTTTGGAATTATCGGGGCTATTTATGGGCATCTTTTAATGGGATTTAATCTTAGCCTTATGAGCATGTTTGGGATTGTAGCCCTTTCCGGTGTAGTTGTGAATGATTCACTGGTGCTGATAAGCTTTGCCAATCAACTCAGGAGACAGGGTAACGATTCCGCGCATGCTGTGATTCGAGCTGCCGGCATACAACGTTTTAGGCCTATTGTATTAACCACCCTAACAACCTTCGGAGGCTTAGCCCCTATGATATTTGAGACCTCCCGACAGGCAAGGATGCTCATTCCCATAGCCCTATCTCTGGGCTTCGGTATTTTATTTGCGACTACCATTACACTTATCCTTGTACCTTCACTATATCTTATAGTGGAAGATATTCAGGGCATTTTTGCAAGGCCCGCTGAAGTGGAAGATATATAGGATATAAAGAGGCTTGATAAGTGTTAAAAAAACCCTTGGAGCAGCTCCATTAGTTGGTTTGTTACATAATTGAAGGGGAAAAAACATCATATATTAGCAGGTCTTTTGTAATCTCAGTAATTTTGTGTTTTTTCCCCTTTGGAACTCGCACAATGACCCCAGGCTCAAGGGAAGAAGAACCTGTTCCATCAACCCACATAATCGCCTTCCTTTTTAAAGGGTAAAGAATATCATCCTGATTGTCATGTATATGCTCAGGCACTTCATTGCCCGCGGGCACAAATACAAGCATACAGGTAACGTCCAGGCCATGTTCTTTTTTTGAAATTAAGGATTTGATTTTTACCCCTTGTGCGCTTGGATGGGGCGCCCAAGGGATATTTTTATCTGATCGATAAACTTCCAATGAATCCTCTTTTCTTTTATGAGCCAGGGAGGGCTGTTTAGAGAAATTGAACAGGACATAGGGAGTGCCGGTACTAAAGCGGGCTGCGTATGAGATTTAGATCCCTCCCATGGGTTCAGTTTACATTTTAATCTTACTTTATTGTAATTATGTCTGCATTCAGGTCAAATGTCTTCTGGCCGATACCTTTGACATTTATGATATCTTCCGGTTTTGCAAATGGGCCATTTTTTTCACGATAGGCCACAATACGTTCCGCATATTTTTGACCGATCTTTTTCAGTTTTATAAGCTCTTCTACTGAGGCCTTGTTGATGTTGATGTTGATTTTTTCTGCCTGCACCGCCAATGCTACTGATACGAGCGCTAAAACCATAGAAACTATAACTACTAATGCAAAAAGTCTTTTTACCTTTTTCATTCTCATGCCTCCATATTTTAGGTTTAGGAAAGTTTATTGACAATGATCTATGTTTAAATCAGGCCTGTTTAAACTAACTATATCTATAATCAATTTCTGTGCCAAAATATATTTTTTCTGCGGAGGAGGTAATATTGGCAAGGGACTTACTTTGGATGTACCCCTTAAATCCTTATTATATAGCAATCCCCGGCCATCATCACAAGAATGGTTAAAATCATATTCTTAGGAATAACCTTAAAAGGTGAGCTTTAATAAAATAGGGGAGGTAATGAAATGCACAAAAAACAATATTTAATTGCACATTTATCTGTGCATAATATTTCAAATCACTTGAATCCATTATTATCTCAATTAATATGAAGCCTGAAAATTAACCAAGGTGTTAATGGCCTGCATTTACTATTTGGGCAAGGGATTTTGCCAGATTGTCAAGGACGGACTCATCCGGAAGGGTTATCGTCATTTTAAGCTTCCCGTCCGCCCCTTTATTCAGGCACTCAGAAAAGCAATTTTTAAATATTTCAGCAAGTTTTATGGTCTCTTCAGTTTCCTCTTTTCCGGAAAAGATTTCGCCCATAAATGCAAAGGCAGACCCTAATAGTTGCCCTCCTGCAGTTTCAATTCTTTCCTTCCGTTCAAGCGCCTCTGTCTCCCTTTCTACTTTTTCCTTCATGGTTTCATCAGATGGTGCATCAGGTTTGACGCCTAATAGGATCTCCAGACGTCTTTTTAA
>Ga0307991_1002923_pt1 | contig 11320 bp, 9 predicted proteins | sample EllFjometagen131_FD_203146 | JGI IMG/M metagenome (GOLD analysis project Ga0307991, IMG submission 203146) | Marine microbial communities from Ellis Fjord, Antarctic Ocean - #131 | ecosystem: Environmental > Aquatic > Marine > Unclassified | place: Southern Ocean | collected 2014-10-08 | reverse complement strand
AAAATACAGTTAAACTCAAAAATATAAAAATTTATAATGAAACAAATAATAATTTATTTGAGTTAAATGGTAAAACACTAGTAATATATAATTTACCAAATGAACCTTTAAATGCTTATGGGTTTACACCAATATTAAAATTAGCAACTCTCAGTCGTAAAAAAATAACAGCGGAGCTTTCTTTTGACTATCTAAATGTAAATATAAGAACCAAATTAACAACAGATGAATTTCATGACTTTTACAAAGAAAAAAAATGTGCAGAGATTTTAAAAAAATATGGTTGGATAAATGAAAGAAAAAATATATTTACAATAAATGAGAAAGCTTTATATATTTCATTATTAGATTTACAGAAAAATAACTTTATAATTTTATTTAAAAACAAACAAATTGTTCCTTTTTCAAATTATCATATTTCAATTAAAAATAGTAACCATAATTGGTTTGAAATAACAGGGTTTGTTAATGTTGATAATGAGGAATATGAAATAAATGATATTATTCAAAATTTAAAAAACGACAATCAATGGATCGAAATAAAAAACCAAATGTTATTATTTCCATCTTCTATTAAAAAAATTAAAAGTTACTTGAAAAATTCTAATACTATAAAAATTCCAGTGGCAAATAGTATTGATGCTTTTTCCTTTTATAATGATATGATATCAGAATATAAACAGTTTCAATATAATCCTATCAATTATAAAGAAGTGAGTTTAAATATCTCATTAGAATTATTAAATATTCTTAGACCTTACCAAAAAATAGGTGTTAAATGGCTTAAAGCTTTATATAAACAACAAATTAGTGGTTGTTTAGCAGATGAAATGGGGCTTGGTAAAACTGTTCAAGTCCTTGCTTTTCTCTCCGATAAAGAAATAAAGAATGAATTACCAAATTTAATTGTTGTACCAAAAACTTTGTTATATAATTGGGTAAATGAAATTAAAATTTTTTCTCCTAAATCAAATATAATTGTTTATCATGGTAATAAACGAACTTTAACAAACATAAAACCTAATACTCTAATTTTAACCACTTATGGAACACTGGATAATGATATAGAAGAAATAGCTAAATTTGAATTTAATTGTTTAATAATAGATGAAATTCAATTTATCAAAAATTATAGATCTAAACACCATAGAACCTGTAAAAAGGTTAATGCAAAATGTAAAATTGGTATGACAGGTACACCCATAGAGAATTCAAGTACTGATTTATGGTCTATTTTTAATGTTTTGTTACCTAACTATTTTGGGAATTTATCATCTTTTAACAATAATATAGAGAATATCAATGAATTAATTAAACCAGTTGTTCTACGAAGGACTAAAAATGATGTTTTAAAGTCCCTTCCAAAAAAAATAATCAAAAATTATTATTGTGAACTATATGATGAACAAAAAGAGCTTTATAAACAAATTGTTTATTCAATGAATAAAGAACTAAAAAGAAAAAATACAAGATATGAAATTAAAAATGATTCTACCTTAGTTTTAAAAGCATTATTAAGATTAAGACAATTGTGTTGTCATCCAGATTTATTGCCATTTGAGCTAAATAGAAACGCTTTTCATAAAAGTAGTAAATTTGATGCCTATAAAAAATTAATCAATACTATAAATCTTACAGAGCAAAAAATTGTTGTTTTTTGTCAATTTACTAGTATGTTAAAAATCTTAAAAAATTGGACTTCAAAAAGAGGATATTCGACATTTTATTTAGATGGAGAAACAAATAATAGGGGAGCTTTGATTGATTCATTTGAAAAGTCAAGCCAAGGTATCTTTTTTATTAGTTTAAAAGCAGGAGGAACTGGTATTAATCTAATTTCTGCTAATCAAATAATTATTTATGATCCTTGGTGGAATCCTGCGGTTGAAAATCAGGCAATGGATAGATTACATAGAATCGGTCAGCTAAAAACTGTTTATGTTTATAGATTAATCGCAAATGATACTATTGAAGAAAAAATTCTAAAATTACAAGACGAAAAGCAACAAATATTTACCTCAATCATGAAAAATCAAGATAATGTTTTTTCAATTAAAGAAATAAAAAAACTATTGAATTAAGTAGTAAAGAAAACATCCTAACGAGTTATGTCCCTATATGCATATTCACTTAAGAATAGACAAAATATTTTAATTAAATATATTTGATATTGGATTGTCAACACTTTGGATTGTCAACACTTGTTGAGACAATTTTAATAAAGACAACTCACTAAATTCTTTAGGACTCTTATAGCCTAAAGTTTCATGTAATCTCTTGTTGTTGTACCAATTAACATAATCAAGTAATTCTAAATCAAATTTGTCTTGTAATATACGTGAAACTCATGATATAACATATAATACAAGAAATATTATTAAATAAAGCTGTAATAAAATGGGGGATTTGGAGATCGAAATTCCTAGTAGGTCGGTGTATAACAGATGATAAAAGATTTTAGTTCATGGTTAGAATATGAAGGAGCCTCAGAGGGTAGTGGGCGTAGTGAGAAGATTTGGTTAGAAAATCCGAAGAATAATATTGTAGGGCTATTTAAATTTCCAAAATCTGAATTTACTACTGAACATATATCTGAAAAAGTTGCGGCAGATATCGCTAAATTAATTAACATTGAATGTATGAAAGTAGATTTAGGTGAATATAATTCAAGGAAAGGATCATTAAGTTATAGGATAAATACCAAGGGTGAAAACTTAATTGAAGGAGTTAGATTAATAAATAAATACTATCCTGATTATGATCCAAATACTTTATATGATGAGAAAAAACAAGAATATTATTCATTAGAGATGATTTTAAACTCTCTAGAGGAATTTAGCTTTCAAAGTGAAATATTTAAAACACTTATTTTTGACTTTCTAATTGGAAATACAGATAGGCATCAAAATAATTGGGCTATTTTACAAGATGAAGAAAATATTAGATTTTGCCCATTATATGATAATGGTTCTTCTTTATGTTGTTATTTATTAGAGTCAAAACTTGATAGTTATTTGGGAAATGATAAAGTTAGATTTCAATCTTTAATTGATACCAAATCAAAATCAAGAATTAGAATAGATAAAAATTATAAAAGAGAGCCTACACATTTAGAAGTATTAATATATCTAAAGGACAACTATTATAATGAAGTAATTGATATTGTAAAAACAATAGTTTACAATATTGATGATAATAGTGTAGATTCTATACTAGACGAATATACCGGAATAATAAGTAAAAAAAGAGAAATATTAATTAAGAAGTTTTTATTAGGAAAAGTCAATTTAATGAAAAATCAATTTAATTTATGAAAGGAGGAATAGCTGTGTCAAAAAAAGATGGACGAGATTATCTATATTTAATTTGGAAAGAACCTATTTCTAGGAGAAATTATATTGTAGGACAGTTGTCTAAAAATAGTCAGTATGAATTTTCTTATGGACATGAAGTTAAGCAGGCTATTAAGAACGGGTTTGAATTGTTGATACCTTTTGAAGAAATTGATAAAATTTATAAAAGCGATACTTTGTTTCCGACCTTCTCAAGTAGATTACCAGATAGAAAAAGAAGAGGAATCGAAAGAATTCTTGAAAAATATGATTTGAGAGAATTTGATGAATATAAGCTTTTAAAAAGAAGTGGTGCGAGGTTACCAATTGATAGTTTAGAATTTATTGATCCTATTCTTAAGAAGCATAATGGTGAGATAAAGAGAGTTTTTTAAATAGAGGGTGTTAGACACTATATTGGTTGTGATGGTGAAAATTGTAAAGAGGCAATTCATTTAGATGTAGGAGATAGACTAAGTTTAGAGTTAGAGCCTGCAAATACGTATGATGAAAATGCAATTAAAGTAATACATGAAAACGAACATGTGGGATATTTACCTAGATATTATAGTGAAAGTGTTACAGAATACATTAAGGATGGAGCAGGGTATGAATGTAAAGTGCTAGAGGTAAATAAGGATATGGAATGTAATGAGTGTGTTATGATAAAATTAGAAATATATATTGATGAAAAAGATATTAAAATGATTAGCTGAATCTATTATCTAGTAAGTTAATTTAAAAAAACTGTAAATATTAGATGGATCAAGCCTTTACCGTCAGTGGTGGGGCTTTTTTTAAGCCCATTTGAGGAGGTGATCATATAAAATAAATATATTTTTAGTTTTAGATATAATTGATAAGAAAGGCAAAAGTAAGAAGATTGTTTATTTTATTCCTTGATGAAGTACTCCCATATCGTTTAAAATTTAAAAAGAAAATGAGAATATGAAAAACTCAGAAACAAGTAGTTATTAGAACTAATAAAAGGATTATATGGAAGAGAGCAAATTACAAAAATTAAGAGAATTAAAAAAAGAGGAATTGCTAAAGTTAATAGTTGATTATTATGATGCTAGTGAAGATTTTCATCACTTTATTGAAAATTCATTGATACAAGAAATAGATAATTATGAAAGGTTATTAACAATTATTAAAGAAATTGATAGTGAAAATAAATACTCAATTAACAATACATTAGAGAACTATTTCAAAGATATTGAACTATTAATTACTTCCCCTCAAAAAGCAATTTCCTTAATATTTCAATTTTATTATTCAGAAGAAAAAATAAGTGATATATTAAATCAAACTGCAACTTGGCATGATATAGATTTCATGAATTATTCAATGGAAGCAGAAACTTTATTTATTAAATTTGCACAAAAGTGTGATGATAAAGAATACCTAATTAAAAAAATCAGAGAGCTAATATATTTAGATGGAAGTGATGTTGGATATACCTTTGTTTCTTGTATAAAGAAAATGCTAAATAAGGAGCAAATTAGAAAGTTAATATCACTGTTAACAGAAAAATTACCAAATCAAGAGTATGTTAATTATTCAATAATAGCAGATATTGCAAAAGAACTTCCTGATGGAGATCTTTATGAAAAAACTTCAAAGAAAGCTAGAAATTTAACAGTTTCTTATTTAGATATTGCTAAAGTTTATTATGAAGAGGGAAAATATGATAAAGCACTTGAAAAAGTAAATTTATATAAAGCAGATTATTCCTTTCAAGAATTAAATAAAATACAATTATTAAATAAGATTTATGATAAACAAAATAAAAAAGAAGAACAAATTAAAACTGCTAAAACTCTTTATGAAGCACATCCCACAATAAAAACTCTTGATTTGTTATTAAAAGCTAGTAAAATAGAGTCTAGAGAAGAATTAATTAATAAGACAATTGAAACTTTTTATAAAGAAAGAAACACTGAATATTATGAAGATAATATTAAATTTTTACTCACATTAGATAGAGTTGATGAGGCTGAAACATATTTCTTTATGAATATTGAAAAAATTGAACAATTAAGAGAATATTATAGCAATGATATAATTGATAAATTTGAAAAGAATAAAAAATATTTAGTTGTAACTTTGCTTTATAGAGATTTACTAATAAAAATTTTAGATAATGCAAAATATAAAGCTTATGAAGCTGGTGCTGAATATTTAATACAATTGGATATTCTCAGTGATAAAGTTAATAATTGGAAGCACTTTATTACTCATGAAGAATTTTTAAGTGCAATTAAGATTAAACATAGTAGAAAAAAATCTTTCTGGAATAGATATACAGAAAACAAAGGATAGGAACTTTAGATGGCTGAGTTTAATGATAAAATAAATGAATTATCTTATGATGTTCTAAAATATTTAATAATAAATTATTCTGAGCAAAATAATGAATTTCGTACATTTGTAGAAACTCATTTTACTAGTGACTATGTGAAAATTAATGATATTTACGGAGTTTTTGATGCTTTAAGTGTTGAAAATGAATATACAATAACAGAAACATTAACTAAATATTTCGATAATATTAAATCTTTAATTAAAAATCCCAATATTGCTATTGAATTAATTATGAAATTTTATATTCATGAAGATGAAATATCCCCGTTATTACCAAATGTTGATGATTATTGTGATGATAGTGAAGATTATATTAATGATTTTTATAATTATGAAGTTTTAGATTGGGAGCATTATTGTTATATTGCTGGTGAATTATTTATTGAATATGCTGTTTTATGTGAAAATAAAGAATTTGTAATTAGTAAGATTATGGAAATATATAGTATTAATCCAAACAGATTAGAACAAATTGCTAAAAGCGTAAAAAATTATTTAAATATTGATCAAATAAGGAAATTATTTAATATTATAGAAAGAGATATTGCAGAGCCTGATTGGTATTATTATACAAGTCTTATGATATTAGCAAAAAGCATACCTGATGGGGCTTTATTTGAAAAAATAGCATTTAAATCAAATTATCTAAATGTTTCAATTGATGATATTGTTGATGTATACATAAAAGAGAAGAATTATCAAATTGCTATAGAAAGATTAGCGTCCTATACTTCTAACAATAAATATGATGAAAATAAAAAACTGTATAAACTATTAACAATATTTACTGGTACTGATGATAAAAAGAATCAAGTAATAATAGCAAAAAAATTGTTTTCTTATTCTCCTTCAATAGCAAAATTAGATGAATTAGTAAATATTGTTGGAGAGGATATCCGAGAAGAATTAATCTCAGCTCAAATTGAAGAAATATTAAATGAGAAAAGTGTTTTGGGATTTACACAAAGGATATTATTTATAATAATATTTAATAAAATACAAGCTGAAAACTATATTATTAATAATTTTGATAAAGTAAAAACTTTAAGTGATAACGGTGTTGCAAAGATAATAGAAGCTATGTTGAATTCTAATATTTTTTTACCTGTTACCCTTATCTATAGAATAAAAATATTAGCAATATTAGAAAAATCATAAAGTAATATATATGATGAAGCAGCAAGTTATTTAAAAGCATTAGATAGTTTTTCTAACAAAATAATTGATTGGAAAGGTTATAAAAGTCATGATATTTTTTTTATAGAATTTGAGCAAAAATATAGAAAGAGAAAATTTTGGAGTGTATATGGAAACAAATAAAGAGGCTTTTGAATTTGATTATTCAATATTAAATATAAAAATTAATGGAAGTAATCCAATAATTTGGAGAAGAGTTGTAGTACCTGAAGATATAACTTTAGATCGACTAAGTGATGTTATATTATTGTTATTTAGTTGGGAAGGTTATGAATCATGCATGTTTAAAATAAAGAATAAGTTTTATGAAAATTTAGAAGATGAATATGAATATGAAGATGAGGATGAAGAGGAAGGTAAAGTATTTGATATTACCTTACATAGGTTAAATGAGTTAGTAAAAGAAAAGTCAAGATTTATAATGTATTATAACGAATGGGAAATTGGTGTATTTGTGGAATCTACAAGATTTCACAATGAAACAAATAGCGATATTTATTGTTTAAATGGGGACAATAATTCACCTCCTCCTCTTTTAGAAAATATGGCTCAATTTAATGCATTAATAGAAGATTCTACAAATACGGATTCACCTTTAAATGAAAGCGCTATACAATTATTAGGGAATGATTTTGAAGAAACAAGATTTTCAAAGGGACTTTATAATTTTTTATTAAATAGATATTGTGAATGGACTAGAGATAGAAATCTTCCATTGTATGATTTAGGAGTTGATAAAGAGAAATTTAATGAAATTTTATCTGCTTTAATTAATGAAGAAATTGGAGATATGTTAAAATTGTAAATCAATAAAGAGGAGAATAGTTTAATGACACAATCAAAATTTTATTTATTAAGAATTGAATTATTAGAGGTTGAACCTAAAATTTGGCGTGAATTTGTAGTTCCTTCAGATATTACTCTTGATAGGCTTCATGATGTAGTTCAAATTATTATGGGATGGGAGCAGTCGCATCTTTATCAATTTTTACTTAAGGATAAAAAGTATAGTGAATTCTTAGAATATATCCAAGAATTTGATGATATTGAAGATTCAAAATTAGTTAGGCTTAATGAATTAATAAATAGAAAAAATCAGAAAGTAATTTATGAATATGATTTTGGAGATGGATGGCAACATGAAATTAGTTTATTAAATAGTAATTATAAATCAGATTATCCTTATGAATTACAATGTTTAAATGGTGATAGAGCTTGTCCTCCTGAAGATGTTGGTGGTACTTACGGATATTCTCATTTTTTAAAATGTATTAGCGATCCTCAAAATGAAGAATATGATGAAATGTTATGTTGGGTAGGGGGAGAATTCGAAAGTGAAGAATTTGAATTAGAATATGTCAACTTTGAATTAATAAAATATTATAATTATGCTAGATTAAGATCTTTGCCCTGGTGTGAAAATAATAATTAAGAAATTTTATAAAATAAGAGATGTATTGCTTCTTCTTTCATTGTCCCAAAGAATGTTTATGGTAATTTAAAATACCCCAAAATTTAAAATTTTCAGTTGAAAAATGGTCCACTTTAAAAATATACATCAATATAAAAAAAATATTGAAGTAAAATTAGTGTGGTAGCTTAAACACTTATTGGTTATGTTAATATCAAGCAGTCAACTATAAACAATTATGATTAACGAAAAAGATTTAAAATACTAAATACTAGCTTTTTCGCCTCTAATCAAAAGTGCGTAAAGGGCCCTAATAAGTTTATTTGTTGTAGCAATCATTGCCTTTCTATGGGGAAATCCTTGTCTTCTTTTTTTGGAGTAATATTCAGCCAAAACATGTAAAACTCTGGGGAATTTTGATAACTAAATCTGTGGATACCCTATCCAAAGTGGTCTAATGAAAGAAAGTGTGTGCTTATATAAGCGTATACATATATAGGGAACCCTTTTTACTTCATTCCTCTTGTTCCATGTGAGTTTGGTTGTTTCTTAATTATGGTATATTACTGAAATCAATTTGTGTGTATTTACACAGGATACACCATAAGGCGTCGTTCTCTGATTATGAAAATAATGTCGAATCAATTCTTTAAGCATCCGATTGGCACCACCAGCACACCATCATCACGCTTATAGGCGAATTCTGTTGCTGTAAGTATCATAAGAAACGAGGGTTCCTTCATCTTCCTGGTGTCGACCTTTGACTTTAGTTCTAACAAATGTTCAGCTGCTTCTTCAATTTTCTTAGTACCTAGTTTCACTTCAATCGGAGCCCACCTGCCGTCGTTGAGACATACCACAGTATCCGATTCCAGTCCGCTTGCGTCACGGTAGTGGAAGACCTGTCCATCGATTGCTTCAGCGTAGACTCGCAAATCTCTGGTACTTAGAGATTCAAAGAGAAAGCTAAAGTACTGAAAATCCTCGAGTAATCTGGAAGGGGTAAGTCTCATCACGGCCGTTGCAATGGAGGGGTCCACAAAATGTCGTTTCACTGAAGTTCTAATCGCTGTCTTGGAACGTAATACCGGATTCCATGCAGGAAGATTCTCAGTTACAAAAATTCTATCTAATGCCAATAGGTACTGACTAATCGTTTTCTCCGAAAGGCTGGTATTGGTATCGCCTATGGCGATGTCATCATGGATTGTCTTAATTGTAGCCATCGTTGAAATGTTTCTAGCATAGGAGCGCATTAATGCCCGTACCCGTGCAGGGTGCTTCTCTACGCCATCTACCCGAGAAATATCTGCATTTATAACCGCTTCCACATAATCAATAGCATGACGTGAGGCGATACTATCATTATCGCCGATTGAGGTTGGCCATCCTCCCCGAATAATTGAAGAAGCTATGTTTTCTATGGACAAATCGGAGAATCCCTCGATATTCATTTTTCCATCAAATAACGATTTTAGTGAAACCATACCATTAGACTCCAGAGACTCAAAAAGGCTCATAGGACGCATCATCAGGCGGGAAATACGCCCGGTTCCTGTATGGAGCACAGCATCATCTTTTGGCACCGCAGACCCTGTCAGAATAAACTGACCCGGGATTCCTCCCCGGTTATCAACCATGAATCGTACAGCATCCCACAAAACTGGTGCAGTTTGCCATTCATCGAGTAGGCGGGGCGTTTCACCTTGTAATAAGAGTGAGGGTTTTGTATCTACTGCCATGAGATAAGAGGTGCTTTTGTCGGGATCCTGCATGTATAACTGACTTTTGGATACTTTTGTTGCAGTTGCTGTCTTTCCACAATATTTTGGACCTTCGACTAGAACAGCTCCACTTGTTCGGAGTCTTTCCTGCAAAAGCTCATCAGCAATGCGTTTTAGATATGTTCGTTTAACCATGTTGTATTCCCTCTCTACATGAGCCTATAATACACTTTACTTCCGATAATATCAAGACTTTACTTCCGATAATATCAAGACTTTACTTCCGATAATATTGAAGCTTTACTTCCGATAATATTGAAGCTTTACTTCCGATAATATTGAAGCTTTACTTCCGATAATATTGAAGCTTTACTTCCGATAATATTAAAGCTTTACTTCCGATAATATCAATACTTTACTTCCGATAATATTGAAGCTTAACTTCTATCTTTGAAATGTTACATTGAAAAATATGAGGTTAACTAATGCTTTTGGTAATTTAAAAGTATCACAAACCTTATAAATAATCATTTTAAAAAGGGTTTACTCAAGAAATACTACTTGAGTAGTAGACAAAGAGTCAAAGGTAATTAAAGGAGGAGGGGACCCAATATCGTCTTGAGGCACAGTCATTATCACTGAGGCTTATAACCACTGATTTAACCACCCATTAGAAGGGTGGTCATGATTTTAAAGTTTTACTTTATTATAAAGTAAGTTGAATGATGAACTCGGATCAGGGGTTAGAAACATTTATAAGTATAACAAGATTTATTCTGGTGCCGATCCTGACTTCATTGAAGGAGATGTGTTTAAGACAATTATACCGTTGACCACGCAAGTTAACATGCAAGCTAGCATGCAAGCTACCATGCAAGCTGAATTGGATGATGATGATGGAATTAAAGAGCTGCTTGAGTTTTGTTCCACACCAAGAACAAGAAATGAAATGCAAGATTTTATGCAACTAAAAAATCGGGAATATTTCAGGAAGAAAATGCTCAACCCATTAATAAAAGGAAATCTTCTAAATCTCACAATGCCCGATAAACCGACAAGTCCTAATCAAAAGTATTACTCTAATAGATAAATGGAGAGCTCATCACAATGTGGTGGGCTTTATTTGTTTGCCCTGCATGGGCAATATCTAGGTGGTGAAAGTCCACTGTGGGTTTGGCATTATCATAAAAAATAAAACCACTAGCTAACGGCAAGTGCAATACTGTGAGGTGTTGTGTGAAGGAAGCCTTAGGCAAAATTCCGAGCCAACGAACAGAAACAGAATATAA
>Ga0307991_1002919_pt1 | contig 11328 bp, 7 predicted proteins | sample EllFjometagen131_FD_203146 | JGI IMG/M metagenome (GOLD analysis project Ga0307991, IMG submission 203146) | Marine microbial communities from Ellis Fjord, Antarctic Ocean - #131 | ecosystem: Environmental > Aquatic > Marine > Unclassified | place: Southern Ocean | collected 2014-10-08 | reverse complement strand
GGATAAGGACGTGAACTTTCGCTACACAACCGCAGCATTTACCCTATTTCCTGAATCCGGGGCTTCGTCATGTGGTGCTGACTCACCCGGAGACTGGGCCTTATATGCTGTTTCTGTTCGTCGGCTCATAGCTTTGCACTCGGGCTTCCTTCAGACCTTTCCTCACGGAAACGCCCTTGCCGTCGGCTAATACTTTTGTTAATGTGTTAAACACGTTAACAGGATTCACGTATAGGGGACTTCCCTGCCACGTCATAGCCTTGGCGACGGCGGGTCACCCCATAAGTTCACGCCCATGCCGGGCGTACACCAATAACTACACAGGACGCCCAACAACTGGCGCCAGTGAATTTGCTGTTAACATTAACAATTTGCGATATGATCAAAAAACGGAATAGAGACGAGTGGTGATACGTAATGGAGATCGCAAGGATCGGACCTGTTTTGATTCTTGTGTGTATGCCATTTTGAATTCACCTCCTTTCACATATTTTGCAACACGGGATTCCCCAAAAAGTCAGAGGGGGGTGGGGGCGCTATAATTATATGAACGAATTGTCCATATCGGACGTTGACGCAGAATGCCCCACCTGAAAATAAGAGGATCTGAGAGGAATCGGGAGAATTCTAATTCCGAAGAGTGTATCAAATTAACGCTTCTGAGAAAATCAATATTTCCCCATCATCATCTATAATCCCACCTAATCAGTTATAATAACTATTTTGTAAGTTTTATAATCCGTAGATATATAGAAAATAGAAGAAAAACGATAAATTTTTGGTTATTTTACTGTTCTTAAAATATCTTTAATAGTTGTTGGGTGGTAGGATATGTAAAAGGAAAAAAAATTAATATTTATATATTAAGCTTCTAACGGCACTACAAAAAGCTGATTTAACCAGGTTACGAATGCATTCGCAAGGGGGGCATTATGGAGTAGGATATTAGAAGTTATTGCATTCCCCATAGGAGTACCAGGTTGCTCCTGACAAGCAAGCCATGAATGGATGAAGGCTTTGGAGTGATAATTTATGGGATAGGAATTGAGGCCCTGATTCTCAATTGTTTCTACGTATTGCCTTGCTATTGGAGAAATTGCATCGTTTTCGGGAATCAAGTGGCCTATGAAATCTTCCAACATTCCATTAGCCTGATTGTCAGGCATTAACCAAACTCCCACATTTGGCTTATTTGGATAAGTACAAATAAGTCCACCAGGGATGGGCTGCTCAGGCAAATTATCATATCCGCTATCTATTAAACGATTCCTTATGGCTTGCCAACGATTCTGAATATTTACATCTGCATCAATAACTAAGCCTAAAGTCTGAAAACCTGATTGTTGCAATCGTAAAGGAATTCCTTGCAACATGGTTTGAAAACCGTCCGCTCGACGGCCAGCTTCGGTTGGTACTTTGACGCTAAAAGTTTCTTCAACTTCATGCTTTACACACAATGCCCAAACTACATGTTTATCATTATTCCCTTCAACTAATAATTCTTGATTTGTTACTCTCTGTGGCATCACCGAACCTCAATATTTTGTTCTACCGCTACAGAAAGATCTGCCAAGTTATATGATACGGGCTTAATTACCTCATGGGATTTTTCTAAACGAAATAGCATGCCGGTAATATCATCGTCCACAAGATCAGACAATGCCTCGTGAAACGAAACAATACATTCCCAACTATGTGTTGTAGCAAAAATTTGAACATTGTGGCTATCTGCAAATTTGGCTATTGCTTTCCATACTTTGCTCATTACAGTCCAATGAAATCCATTTTCGATTTCATCGATCAACAAAATTCCATCTTTTGCGTACGGGATAGCTAAAGCTATTGAGAGCAATCGCCCTATACCATCGCCCATTAGGGGTAGAGGTACTAACTTTTGTCCTCCTAAATCTCCAAAAATAAAAGTAGTACCGCCTATAAATTGAATGGATAAGTTTTCAATATCAGGTTCGACAATTTTCAACATCTCTATTACATCTTTTTCTTTTTTTTCCAAAGATAGGTTGCTTAGACGTTCACTCAAGACTTTCTGATTCTTATATTGCTCGCCAAATATAAATATCCCTACCGGTTTAGTGATCCCTGTTGCTTTATCAAAAAGAACCTGCCTATTTTCAACATAGGCTCTTGTCGAAATAGATTCACCCAAAGAATTTGAATAATCAAAAAGGATTTCGGGTTGTATCTTTCCGGAGGTTTCATCAGAAGCTACTTTAGTTTCTCTATGATTATTTATATCTTCTGCACTACTTGAACTGCTTGCACTGCTTGAACTGCTTAACCTACTTGCACTACTATCATTTAAGTCAAGACGAGTAGTAGGCTTGTCTGAAACGGATATAGATAGAGAGCCGGATTCATCCTCCAAAGTTCTACATGACATTTGTATAGGTTTTTTTTGTTCAAAATTCCGAAAAAGATTTAACATGATTCCATCAAGTTTTATTCTATCATAGCCTCGTATGCCATCTATCCTAATTCCCAATTCTGGGTTGTCATGGCCATAAAATAAAAAAATAGCTTCAAGTAACGCTGTTTTACCAACGTTGTTTTTCCCTGCAAAAAGATTAACTTGGCATAATGGGCTAATAGTCATTTCGCTAAAACAACGAAAATTTTTTATTGAGAATTCGGTAAACATAATATGTTTCCTATTTTTTTGTTAAATTTATAGCATTGATGGTACTTTTTCAAAAGTCGGATATTCTCAACTTTTTTCATATAGGTTGAAAAATGAATAACACATCAAAGTAATAAATATTTTATAATGATATAAAAGCATATCATAGATTTATATTAATAAGTCAATCACATTTTCTATCATCAACTAACCTTTTTCAACTGAAACAGCTTAAAAAAGAGATAAAGATCACTTTACAGCGCAAACCTACATTTATCATATCAGAAGCGATACCGGCATCGCCGGTGCAAATTTTCAGAATCACAGAAATGCCAAAAGCCATCCCAAAATCAAAAACAATCATAAAAAACATCGTCAAAACTTAGCATTTCATTGATCCTCATGGATCTATCATTTAACCATAAACATTATTGAAAAAGTTATCATTTATTACCATTCCATTAATTTCTACAGATCTACCATATTACACTAAAAAATACTTAACAAAACTTAGTAAAAGTCTTATGGTTCTCGGATGATCAATCCCTCTAAGATCTTTTGACAAGCCATACCCTTTAATCCTATTGATAAACAAGATTTTTAAGGTTCTTACATTTCCACGGGTTCCAATGGGCGCTCCGCTTGGGGTCGGGCCACGGTAACCAACTATAATAATAGTAAAAGAGTCCTAAAACAGGCCCTTAAATCGTCTTAAACCACTTTTTTTGGCCCCAAAAAGAACCTGTTAAGCCAAATAGTTTCCATTCAGAAATGGCCCTTTTGCTTGCCCAGCCTGCCCAATGGAATTTATTTTTCTTTTTATTCCATCGGGGTTAAATCCGTATTTAATATTTAACCGGGGCGCAATCTCTGCGCCCTGTGAAATGTGGAGCCTATTTATCTGGGGTCAATCTTCGGAATTACTTGTTCCCGCCCCGGCGCGGGACGCGGAATTTTTTGATTATCATTCTCGAAGTTGTTTTCGCCGCCAATATAAAGTGATCCGGGTTGTTGACGGTGATACAATCGTCATTAGATATAGCGGTAAATATGAAAATGTCCGTATGCTCTGCGTAAACACCCCGGAATCTGTCCATCCGGATGAAAAACAAAATATTCCAATGGGAAAAGTGGCTGCCAGATACGTGCAAAAGAAACTTCTCGATGAATATGGTGAATATGTTGACCTGAATTTGAAATCAAAAAACTCAGAGGAAATTATGGGCGTCTTCTGGCGTATGTGTTTGTTGATGGAAAAAATTTAAACCTTGATCTGGTTAGGCAAGGACTTTCACCTTATTATACAAAATATGGAAAAAGTGAAAAATATGATTCTGAATTTCGTGCCGCCAAAAAACAAGCCCGGAAAGAGAAATTGAACATAGGGAGAGATCCTGAGCTTACTGAGAAATATTTAAGGTTGAAATCAAAGTGGGGGCAACAACAATAAAAACTGCGATAAAGAGACAACGGATCAAATTAAATAATCACTGAAAGCTTAGCGTGCAGAGAAAAAACAATAAAATGGATACAGATAAAGCAAAATGATCTTTGATTTCTCTAATCAATATACTTATAAAGTTTCATTTTGTGAAATATCCATTCGACCTTCCATTTTAACCACTTGCTATCCTTTGTTGGATTCACCGTAAGCGGTCGGGGAATAATCGCTGCCAGGCGGACAATCTCTTCTAAATTTAAGTTTTGGACACTTTTATTAAAATAATGTTGCGAAGCTGCTTCGACTCCGAATATTCCTGGGCCGAGTTCAATCACATTTAAGTACAAATTGAAAATTCGGTCTTTCGACAACTCGTTTTCCAGACGTTTGGCAATAAAATATTCAATTATTTTTCTTAAAAAACTTTTTTCAGGAGAAAGAAAGAGATTTTTGGCTAATTGCTGCGTGATTGTACTGCCTCCACGAACCAGCGCGCCCTCCTCAAAATTTTTTTTGATAGACTCTTTAAATTCGTCATAATCAATACCTTTATGTTCATAAAATGAAGCATCTTCCGAAATTCGGACCGCTTTTTTTAATAAATCGGGTATGGTTTGAAAGCTGACCCAATTTTGCCTGATATAATATTTCTCATCTTGAATTTCGGCTTGTTCTTTGCGCAACTGCATGAGTGCTGTGATTTTTGGATTAATATTTTTCAGGTACGTTACATCCGGTAGATTCAGATAGATGAAGAGGGAAAAACTAATACATAAAACCGCAACCGTAAGACTTGTATATAAAACGAATGTTTTAAACCGCATTTTTTTCTGCGTTTAATTCGTATTGGATTTCATTCATATTCGATAGTATTAAGTTAGACACAAAATAATCGAACGTTTGAATCTGAAAGCTCCGGTCTTAACGCCACATTATCTCTGAAATGCCCCCACTTTTTGTACCACCTCTTAAGTTAGAGATTGTACAATATTTTCCTTTGAAGACGATAACCAAAAAGAATCAAAGTGTAAAGACATTATAGCTTCCGGTGCCGGTGGACGATAGCCAAGACTGCTGTGCGGTCTTACTGTATTATATTCCTGTCGCTATTATAGAATTGCCTCGAGATAGGGACGGGGGATTTTAGGGTACGCCCCTTAGATTATAAGTTTCTTCTTGGAGTCGCCACGAATATTATAATTTTAGGGGCGTTATATATTAAAGGAGTAGTAGAGTATACTTCCACTAGTACCGAAAAGAAAATTTATTATCGCGTCCCGGAGGTCCCCGGAAGTCCCGTAAGAATTGAAACCATGATGACAGGCAGAAAAAAGGTTTTAGATCTTGCAACCAGAGACATATCCGTTTCCGGAACATTTATTGCTACACTAACGTCTTTTCCACAAAGGACAAGGTTTATTTTGGATTTCACCCTTCCGAGTGACAGCATTAAAGGTCCTAAAAACGCGAAGAGTTTGAGGGGTTATACAGGAAGTATGGTACGTTCCACCCCTTACGGTATGGCGATTAACTTTGACAGAGAATGTCGGATTGAAGGTTTAAAAGCCTTGTAGAGTGCTGTTTGAGAGATCAAATTCATTTGTATGTTCATCATTATGCTTTGGGACAGAACCAGCAAGGGGCGCAAAGCCCTTGATGTCCGGTGAAGTGCCAGGTTGGCCGATTAGTAGATGCAGGCATCCAAAATGGAAAGCACGTCAGTCAGCAACTCATCACTACCGTGTTCGATACGTTTCGCGCGGCGAGACCTAAAGTCGACAGATTTAACTTGCTCGACCATTATGAAGCCCGTAAGCTTACTGTCTTTCGGAACAGGTATGTGAAAAGGGAAACCGTGCTCCGTATTTGTGATTGGGCACACAATAGCCAAACCTGTGCTTTGGTTAAATAGGTCTTTGCTAACTACAAAAGCTGGGCGTCGCCCTTTCTGTTCATGGCCCGATTGTGGATCAAACGTGATCGCGATGATGTCCCCTTGCCTGGGGATATAGGCAGTCATCTACCAAACCTCTTTACCCACCGGCTCTCCCCAGTCAACTTCGCCGGCTTGGTAGTTTTCAGGAATACGTGCCACAAGATCCTTAAGATTGTGACGCCCACGTATCCTTTTAGCTGGTGTAACAATCATGATGCCGTCTTTTACGCTAATATCCACCTCATCGCCGACACCAAGCTGCGCATCTGCGAGCAAATTTTTTGCAAGACGAATCCCCTGGCTATTTCCCCATTTTTGGATTTTTGCAAGCATGTGACACCTCCTTATGTATATCCGAAGTATAGCCATCTTGAGCGAGACGGTCAAGGAATATTTTTAGGCCAACGCTGGCAATAACCAGCGCCGGGTTGCTGCCAAGACTCCTGAACTTGTAGAGGTTAACTTGATGTTAAATAATGGAAAAACCGCATTGTATTTAGGCATTTGCGTTTATTAGCTTTGTTGGGCGATCCTTTGTTTCAGCAAACTGTCAAGAATAAAGACGCGACCCCCATGTTTTCACTATTCATGCCAGGAATTTCAAGCTTAAAATCCTTACAGATATGACAATACCGGCTATTATCAATATACGGATAAGAATTGTCTGTTGATTTTAAAGATAGGTTTATTTATATTACCTCAATGAATTATGCTCTCCATTAGGGTAATCCCTGAATAATTCAAGGGACGGAATAATGACTTAACGAACTAAAACGTTTCATTATATCGACCATAAAATTGTCTTTGCAAGATTCAGTAATAACAAATTGTCTATCCTGACCCAATTTATTCAGAGTCTTTTCTTTCTCAAAAGTTCCATTCTTAAGTCATCATTACAATCTTAAGTAGCGAGGTATAGGAGCATGAAACGAGGCAAACCAATTGGTAACACAAGCATGTTAAACACGATGCAACCGGTTTTATTCATTCTAATGGTCGCTCTCTCTCTTATGCTGCTTATTTCATGTGGCAAGAAGGAAGAAAAAGTGGTCAAGGAGGTGGTCCGGCCGGTGAAGACCGTCATTGTCAAGGCCGGCGATCAGTTTACAGGACTCCAGCTTCCGGGCAAGGTTAGAGCCACCCAACGGGTGAACCTGGCATTCAAACAAGTCGGCGGGAGGCTCGTTCGACTTCCCATTGCCGGCAGGGAAGGGGAGAGAGTTAAAAAAAACGAACTTTTGGCCCAAATCGATCCAAAGGATTTCCAGGTCAATCTGCGCAATGCAGAGGGTCAGCTTGATGAGGCCGAAGCGGCCCTGAAACTGGCGAAAGCTGAGTACGAAAGGGTTCTAAGGATTCGAGAAAAGGATCCGGGGGCAGTGAGCGGGGCATCCATCGATCGGAAACGGGAGGGGGTGGCCAAATCCCGGGGGCGTCTCAAGTCGCTGAGGGCCGCAGTGGATGATGCCAAAAACAAGTTGAGCTACACGTATCTGCGGGCCCCCTTTCCCGGGGTGGTTGCCAAGAGATTTGTGAACAACTTTCAGGAGGTCAAGCCCATGGAGCCCATTGTGAATCTTCAGGATATTTCCAGCGTTGAAATCCTTGTGGACGTGCCGGAAAATGTCATGTCCATTGCAAAAGCGAAAGGTAAGGACAGGGTAAAAGCGGTTGCCACATTTCCCACAGCGCCGGAAAAACAATTTCCGTTGAGGTTCAAGGAACTCGCCACCGATGCCGACACCGCCACCCAGACCTACCAGGTGGTTCTGGTGATGCCGCAGCCCGAGGGTATCAATGTCTTACCGGGGATGACCGCCACGGTTTTTGTTTTGACATTGGACGAAGAAATTCATGTGCGCTCGATGATCGTTCCCGCCATTGCCGTGGTTGCGGATCCCCAAGGCAAAAGCTATGTGTGGGTTGTTGATACCGACAATATGACCGTTCACAAACAAGACGTCAACGTCGGCTCCGTGACCGGTTCTGAAAATATCAACATATTAAGCGGCCTAAAGGAGGGGGAAACCATTGTTGCCGCCGGAGTGTTGAAGCTGCAGGAAGGCATGCCGGTCACCCTCTGGGATCAGCAGTAAAAGGAAATCGACGCTATGAATATTGCGGAACTCTCCATAAAAAAAAGTGTTATCACCTGGACAATGACCGTTCTTTTCTTGATTGTCGGGTACTTCTCCTATCAGAATCTGCCGCGACTGGAAGACCCGGAATTCGCAATTAAAGAAGCGGTGGTATTAACGCTGTATCCGGGCGCTTCGGCAGAGGAAGTGGAAAAGGAAGTCACCGAGAAAATCGAAAAGGCGGTTCAGGAACTGGGACAACTCAAACGGGTGGAGTCCTACTCTTCCAGGGGACAGTCCAAGATAAAGGTAGTGATCAAGGACGAGTACGATATATATAAACTTCCCCAGGTTTGGGATGAACTCAGGCGAAAGGTCAATGATTATCAAAAGGAACTGCCGCCCGGCGCCGGCCCTTCAATCGTCTATGATGACTTCGGGGATGTGTACGGTGTTTACCTGGCTCTGTACGGCGATGGGTACACCATGGCCGAGCTCAAGAAAGTGGCCGAACTTCTCAAGCGGGAGGTGACCACCGTCACCGACGTGAAAAAAGTCGTTTTTTTTGGCGTGCAGAAAGAAGCCATTTATGTGGAAATTTCCAAATCAAAAGCAGCGGCTATCGGCATTACCCTGCCTGAGATATTCGAGGCACTTCGGGCCAAAAACCTGGCTTATGATGCGGGTCGCATCAAAATCGGCAGTGAATATATGCCCATATACCCCAGTGGGGTCTATAAATCAGAAAAAGATTTTGGAGACCTGCTCATCAGCAGTAAAGGCGGCAAGCTGATCTATCTAAAGGATATAGCTGCCATACGAAGGGATTATAAAGACCCGCCCAGAGAGATTTTGCGAGTCAACGGGAAACCCGCCATCGGTATTGCCATATCCACTGTTTTGGGCGGCAACGTGGTCACCATGGGGCAGGCTCTTGAAAAACGACTTCATGAACTGATGCCCCAGATTCCATACGGCATGGACATACAGGTTATTTCCAATCAGGCGGAATCCGTTGTCAAGGCGATTAACGGATTTGTCGTCAACCTGCTCGAAGCGGTGGCCATTGTGGTTGTTGTCCTGATGATTTTCATGGGATTGCGAAGCGGGCTGATCATTGGCTTCATTCTGACCCTTACCATCGCCGCCACCTTTGTGGTGATGGACTACTATCAGATCACCCTGGAACGGGTTTCTTTAGGAGCCCTGATCATCGCTTTGGGCATGCTGGTGGACAACGCCATTGTCGTGGTGGACGGGATGAAGGTCAGAATGGAACGAGGGATGGACGGTCTCCGGGCAGCCAAAGAGGTCGTGGGCCAGAACGGCGTGCCGCTGTTGGGAGCCACCGCCGTCGCTATTTTGGCCTTTGCCTCCATCGGCGGTATGACCAGTAACGTAGGTGAATTCTGCCGATCCCTTTACTACGTTATCCTGATTTCCCTGTCCTTGAGCTGGTTGACGGCCGTGACCTCGACGCCGCTGGTTACCAAGACCTTCCTCAAGATAAAGCCGCCGGATACAAGAGACGATAACAGTGCGGACCCCTATAAAGGAAAATTCTATCAGCTTTACCGCAACGCACTGATGACCGCCATCCGTTTTCGCTGGGTTACCATGGGCGTGGTCGCGGGCATGTTTGCGCTGGCGCTGTTCGGATTCGGATTTCTCGACACTCTCTTTTTCCCGACGTCCACACGGCCGCAGTTTCTTGTGGAAGTTCAATTCCGTGAAGGAATCCATATCAAAGAAAATGAAAAAAAAGTGGCACAAATCGAAGCGTACCTGAAAGAAATTGACGGTGTCACCGATATCGCATCGGCCATTGGCGCGGGACACCCCCGTTTCCTGGTGACCTATGACGTGCCGTTGGATGCCGCCAATCAGTACAGCGTGGTGCTTGTTTCGGTGACGGAATATAAGGTCATTGATCAAATTCTTCAAAAGGTCCAGTATGATCTGGAAGCCCTGTTTCCGGACGCCACCATTAATATTAAAAAGTTCAGCATAGGTCCGGGAAGCGGTGGCAAAATTCAGCTGCGCATCAATGGTTCCGACCCGGCGATATTGCGTGAGATGTCAGAGACTGCCAAGACAATTATCGCCGCAGATCCGGACTCAAAGGCCATCCGAGATGAATGGGGTGCCAAGGTCAAAACCGTCCGCCCGATATTGGCGGAAGACAGAGCGCGAAGGCTAGGGATTGACCGTGAACTGGTCTCCGTGGCACTTCATACGGCTTATTCCGGAACCCTGACCGGTGTTTACCGTGAAGGTATAGAACTGATCCCGATTTATACACGTGTACCGGAAAATGAACGAAATACCGTAGAGGATATGCTGGATATCCCGCTCATCACTCCGATTACTCTAGAAAAAGTTCCTGCGCTACAAGTAATAAATGATTTGCGGACTGAAAACGAGGATGCCCGAATTGCCAGATATAATCGACGATCCATGATCAAAGTGCATGCGGATGCGCGACTGGGGCTTCCGTCCGAAGTCCTGGGACGGGTCAAACCCAAAATCGAAAAGGCCCTGGGGGTGGACGTGGGCGCGTATCTGGGTAAAAACTTCGGACCGGATGATCAACACACGGCCGGCACCATACCGGTAAAGTACGACGACATTATTCCCCTCAAAGACAAGCCCGGTTATTTTATTGCCTGGTCCGGAGAAGCCGCAGATTCGGCCGATGCGATCACCCAGCTGATGGAATCGATCCCGGTTTACTTCGGCATGATGATTTTAGTGGTTATCTTTCTGTTCAACGCTTTCAGACAAACCTTGATCATCTGGTTGACGGTACCGCTGGCCATCATCGGGGTGACCGCCGGTTTGTTGATTTTTAACCAGCCCTTCGGTTTTATGGCCCTACTGGGAATGATGAGCCTGTCGGGAATGCTCATCAAAAACGCTATTGTCCTGATCGAGCAGATTGATCTGGAAATCCGGCAGGGGAAAAATCGATTCGATGCCGTGATCGATTCGGGCGTCAATCGTATGCGGCCGGTAGGCATGGCGGCCCTGACCACCATCATGGGCATGATCCCGTTGCTGCAGGATGGTTTTTTTATCGCCATGGCGGTGACGATTATGTTCGGGCTTGGTTTCGCCACGCTGTTGACATTGATTTTCGTGCCGGTGCTGTATACGGTGTTTTTTAAGATTCAGGAGACTGAAGCGCATAGCGCACGAAGCATGGTGTCGAGAACAGAGAGCAATACAAAACAGA
>Ga0307991_1002918_pt1 | contig 11332 bp, 9 predicted proteins | sample EllFjometagen131_FD_203146 | JGI IMG/M metagenome (GOLD analysis project Ga0307991, IMG submission 203146) | Marine microbial communities from Ellis Fjord, Antarctic Ocean - #131 | ecosystem: Environmental > Aquatic > Marine > Unclassified | place: Southern Ocean | collected 2014-10-08 | reverse complement strand
CAAGTTAGATAAAATCAAATAAGATTAAAAATATTCTTCCCCTGATTCTTCCCCTGAGTTTATTTTCTTTAACTTTACAAAATAGGATTTCATAAGTTTACTTAAAAGCTCAGAAATGGAAAATGTAATATTTAAGCTCAAAGAACCGCAGGCAAAAGTACATAAAAACAAACAAAAGAAAACACTGGTATATTTATTTTTCCATTTTGGATTTTATGAATACCTGAATAATGGCACAAAGAGATATAAGCCATTAAAATATTCTACAGGGTTAAAGATTCTTCCTTATTATTGGAATGACAAGCCAATATACCGTGCGAAGCAAACAAAGAATTTCGCATATGAGGATTTTAACACTACTTTAAACAATATTGAGAATGTAATTATAAACCTCCATAGAAAACTAAAAAATGACGGGAACACACCAACTCCGGAAAAACTAAGACATGAACTGAATATTTTATTGGGAAAAGGTATACAAGCCGGGAAAATGAATCTGGTAAGCTTTGCTGATACCATTATTAATGAAAGTATTAATGGCACCAGGTTAACTAAAAAAGGCAAAAGAATTAGTCCATTAACAATAAAGGGTTATAAAACAACCTTGAATCACCTTAAGAAATATCAGGAAGAAGTAAATAAAGAGGTTGATATTGACAGCGTTGGTTTAAAGTTTTATAAACACTTTACAGAATATTTTAATCAGAAGAATTATTCAACAAATACTATTGGGAAAAATATAAAGAATGTAAAAGTATTCCTTAAAGAAGCTCACAAAAGAGGGATAACAAAAAACCAGGATTTTCTTGATGAAGATTTCAGAGTAATTGAAGAAGAAACGGAAAAGATTTATCTGAATGATTCTGAACTTAAGAAGATTTATAAATTAAATTTAGCTAATAACAAACGACTTGAAAAGGTTAGAGATTTATTTATTGTTGGCTGCTATACCGGATTGAGGTTCTCAGATCTCAAACAAATTAAGCCACAAAATTTTATTAAAAATGAAACTCACCTGAAGATAAAAACCCAAAAAACCGGAGAACTTGTTATCATCCCTTTACATTCGACAATCAAAGAAATAATCAGAAAATATAATGGGGAATTGCCACCTCCGATTAGTAATCAAAAAATGAATAAATATTTAAAGGACATTGGCGAAAATGCCAAAATAGACAACCTTGAATCAACATCAATAACCAAAGGGGGCATGAGGGTTGACAAAACATACAAGAAATATAAATTAATAACTGTTCATACTGCCAGGAGGAGTTTTGCAACCAATATGTATTTAAATGATATACCGAGCATTTCAATCATGAAAATAACCGGACATAAAACTGAAAAGGCATTTTTACGCTATATCCGGATCTCACAAGAAGATAACGCAAGGAAACTTGCCGAACACCCATATTTTAAACAGAAATCAGATTTGAAGATTGTATAACATAATAAGTTCGTATATAACCCAAGAGGATATTTTGTAAGTTTACCATTCATTAGACAACAGCCTTGTATCTAATAATACAGGGCTTTTATTATTAATCATTTTTAGCACATTTTCGAGATATGACAAGAACTTCCGTTTCCAAACAATTCATAAAAGATTATCCGGAGTATAAAGAATATGCGGACTTTATGGATATTTTAGACTCATCAGAAAAAGTCTTTATCAACCAATCAAAGTATGTTCTTAAACCAATTAATGAAGTTCTTAAATTATTAAATTTTATTTTTTATGGGAAAGCATTACCCGGAACTATTATGACTGACCCTAACTTTAATTGGATAAAAAACACTGCCTATTTTGAACGGTTGTTTTATACGTTCTTAGAATGGCTTGAAGAAGATATTTTCCTTAGGGAAAATGGGAAGGGTGAATATGACGCTACAGATTTTTTTAAATGGCATAACCTATTTATAAAATTAGATAAAATACCAGAAGACTCTTCCAGAATAGATTTTAGCTTGTTCGAAGACTTTGAACAAAAACAACGAGAGAATTATCTCAAACAAATTAAGGATAAATTAGCAGAGAAGGAAACATTGATTGAAAAATTTGATTTATTGTATACGTTAAAAATGAGTGAGCGATTTACTTTTAGTTCTACACTCACTGAGTGGATTAATGCTACGCTTGATCTCTTAAAAACAGGCAGATACGAAGAACTCACAAACATTACAAATAATAATATTTCTGATTCCTTAAATTCTACAGAAATACTTTTATTGACACATTTTCTCTCTCATGAAGGATTGTTTCCCAAGTTATACAAAACTACTAACTCAAAGAAACGCCTTTTTCTTGCCCAATTGTTTAATATTTCACCCACAAGTTTCAAAAATCCAGAAAATAATTTTCAAGCTATCATAAACAAAAGATTAAAACAGGGTCAATTTAAGGACCGTATCGATAATCTTAAAAAAATAAACCGTATGCTTGATGGCATATCTGATGTTAAAGATATTGAGAATGTAATCAAGAAAATTAAAAAATTGATTTATGAGTTAGAAGTTAAAAGAAGTGAAATAACAAAAGAATAAATAAACTTTAGGGTTACTCCATGCCCTACTCCCTCAGAAAAACTTTTTCTATTTGTAGCGTAATAGAAAAATGTTTTAATCATGGAAAAATACAATCTGAATATCGAAAACCTTTCATCGGAAGAATTAGTGAAACTTATCCTGAAAGGTTTTACTAAAGAAATCCTCCCGGTTATTCAACCCATCAGAAAGGAGCCTGAGCTTCTCACTCGCAAAGAAATCGCCAAACTTCTCCGTGTCTCCTTGCCTACACTGCATGACTGGACCAAACGGGGTGTTGTGAAAGCATACCGGATAGAGGGTAAGGTATATTATAAAAGGTCAGAAATCGAAGAATCTCTTACCGAGATACAAGCACAAAAGTATTCACGAACTTAATACTAATCCATTACTATTCCCTATTTGCCATGATTGATTATTTCAAACTTGGACTTGCTGGCATAAACCATGAAGATTTCATGGAAGCGGCCAGTGGAGATATAAATTTTCAAGGCAAACATAATCTGAATAGCGGTGAAGCGTTGGATTTTCCTATTCAGGGATTCCTGAACAATCTCAAGATAATAATCAAAGGACACAATTATATTGAAATTTCAGGCAGCTTACATAAATACTATGAGTCAGTTCATATGGGTAAACGTGAAAACTGGACCCAATATTCAATATCTAAACTTGCCTGGACAATTGACCGGTTAAGTCATGTTTTTGACAGAAACACTAAAAAGTTTGAAATACGATCCCTCGAATTTGGAGTAAATCTTATTGTGGATTTTGATCCAAAGGAAATTATTGAGAGATGCATTGTTAATTATAAAGGGTACAAAAAGGATGTGACAAATAATTACGGAGACAATGGTTATTATTGTGAATTTAAACGTAGCCAGTATTATATAAAGATTTATGATAAAGGGAAGCAGTATAACAGGCCGGATAACATCTTGCGTTTTGAATACAAAACGATAAAAATGGAACCAATTAATAATATTGGTATTAAGACACTGGGAGATCTCCTTGTTCCGTCAAAACTTAACTCCCTGAAGAATATTCTTCTAAAAAAATTAGATGGTTTGCTCATCGTTGACTGTAACTCAATTAATAACAAAATGCCAGACCGTGACCGGGATTTTATTGTAAAAGGGTTGGACCCCTTTTACTGGGAAGACCTGAAACCTAAAAAGGAAGATTACAAAGCAGGATCCAGGGATAACTTCTATATTAAAAAAAACCAAAAGTATCAGGATCAATTAAAAAAATACAGAAAACTGATTGACACACATGGGCTCAACAAACACTCGAAAGACATCAGGAAATGTATCATTGAAACATGGGATCGGTGTGTTGACAATCATAATATTTCCTTCCACGAAATGACCTTGATGAATACCAATGAGTTACAGAAGATTTCCCCACGAAATGACCGGTCATTTTTTGACACTCATCCGGATACCAATCCACGGAATGACCTCTTGTATAAATGGTCAATTAGAGGGAGGAATTTAACAGAAGGTAAAAATATTCATGGAAGGATTTGTCCGGTTACCGGAATTGATATTTCACACCAGGATCTGAATACAAAATATCTAACAAAAGCATCCATTCGAGATTTGTATAATCTTAACGAAAAATTGTATAATGAGCTTGTACGTAAATTTGGTAAAAAAAGGAAAGTAGCCACAAAAAATGAAATGATTGATTTTATCGCAAAAAACATTCAGAATAGAGAAAGTAAGATCAGATGGAACTTAAAGAAAAGAATAAAGAAAAAAGACTCAGAACTAACACTGTTTGATAACAAGCAACTCATTCAATTGACCTCGTACCAGCAATATTTGCTTGGATATATATCTTTAAAAACCTGATTTGGCATTTTTTGTTTTGTACAGCATCATACTATACAATCAAAGCAATACATTACGTTTTACAACATGATAGTTGTATCTTGCTGTTATTTAAGAGTGTGTGGAAAGATTGCTTTAAATCATTGAGCCTCTTAGGCTTATAGGATAATTCAAGGTGTGTTATATATGATGATAGTGTAAGTACCCCACCGAAGATGATAATGTAAGCCTGACATGAGTAATGTATAGTAGTAGAAGGAGGTTTTAAAAAATTCATTAATGTTATAGACTGGATATTGCAGAAGTAAATAAGTAGGGGAAAATATAGTAAAGAAAAAACCCTGAATCAGTCAGGGTTTGATTTTACATTCAGATGCCTTTTCTTAAACTCCCTATCAACTAACCACTCCTTTAGATTTGTCCTCATAGTTGTTAATCGAAAATAAGCTAATTTTATAATTAACCGAAAGAGTAAAAGTGAACTAACGTCTACTCCAGTCTATTATGGACTATCAATCGAACTAGTCTTTTACTCTTTTATTGAAAAGCACCAATTAGAATTATAAGTTATCAGGCTTAATAAAGGTATTAGTTTATTTCAATAATTCGGTTAACTATTATTCATTTAAAATTACAAATTTATGAAATTCAAATGGTTCGTTGGAATTGACATTTCAAAAAAAACATTAGATGTTACTTTATTTGATAAAGGAGGTTTAAAAAAGTCAAAACACGTAGTTGTAAATAACAATTTGAAGGGATTTAAAGACCTAGAAAAATGGATAAAAAAATGGATCCCAGTATTTAGTGAACTACTCATCTGTATGGAGCATACTGGAGTTTATGGTAATGATCTTTCAGTTTTTTTAGATGGGAAAGGGATTTCTTTTTCGATGGTTTCACCCTTACATATTAAAAGGTCATTAGGCCTTACTCGAGGGAAAAGTGACAAGGTAGATTCTTTTCAAATTGCAAGATTCTGTTACTTGCATAGAGAGGAACTTAAATTAAGTAAGCTGCCTTTAGTCACTATTAAGAAGTTGAGAGGATTAATTAATGAGCGAGAACGAATAGTTAAAATGCAGACTACAGAAAAAATTGTTTTAAAGGAATTGAAAATACAAAATTCTTCTACAACAATAGAACGGATTAAAATCCGACTTTCCATTTTTGCTCGGGATATTGCTTTAATAGAAAGAGAAATGAAGCAAGTAATAAAAAATGAAGATGTTGTTTTTAATAATTATTTACTTGTTAGAAGTATAATAGGCATAGGCCTAGTAAATTCGATATTATTTATCATTTATAGCAATAATTTTCAAGGCTTTGATAATGCAAGAAAATATGCGTGTTATAGTGGAATTGCTCCTTTTGAAAACACCTCTGGTACAAGTATAAGAGGAAAAACCCGGGTTAGTCACCTTGCCAATAAACGTTTGAAGGCAAATCTAAGTAACGCAGCTCGATCTGCAATTCAAAATGATCCGGAATTAAGAAAATATTATGATCGTAAAGCCAAAGAGGGTAAAGATCATGGTATAATAATGAATGCAGTTAAATTTAAATTAGTAACGCGTGTTTTTGCTGTAGTAAAACGGGGTACTCCATTTGTTAAAATGCGTCAGGCTGGATAAAGTCTATTCGGGCAATATGATCCAGAGAGAGTTGTTCGGCTTATTTTTACAGGTTCGATACCTGTAAAAAGAAAAAGTGTGCTTATAAAAACACACTTTTCTTAAGACCTTCGGTGTAATAATCTCCATCGGTCGTTGTTCGGCAATATCAAAACTAGAAATATTTTATTACTATTTTATTTGTTATTGTCTTAGAATTCGATTAGACTTGTTGCTGATCTCCTGTCCTCCTTTGATAGGATTAATATTCTATCGTAAGTATCCTGATCAAAACGATAGGAAGCTGATATAGTTTTTTGTTTTCTATTCTTATTCATTGTGGTAAGTTTTATAAGTGATGATTTAGTAACGGTGGAACTAAACCGCCGCGACAGCGGTCGGCTTAAGTGATTTGTTCTGCGAACTAAACTCCATCCTAAATATTATGACTTCACTATTACCCCTAACTGCTTGGTAAACAGCCCAACAGATAATATAGAATGACTGTATTGCTATATGAATTGTATAATAAGAATATATCTCCAATCTTAACGGCACTAATATTCGTAAAACTTACAGATTAACATATACTTACCAAAAAAATCTATTCAAATCTGAGGGAACAGAAGCTTTATTAAATCTAGGGTAATGCTAAAATTATATGGGTTTCTGTATTTGTAATCGGTATTGAATATATAAGATGAGCCAAAAGGATCTAGTGAATACGAAAGATATACTAATCCCTTATAATGTAATGAGAAAGTCCAATAGAAATTATAAACCATATTGAAGGTTTCATTATCATTTTTGAATAATGAGAATAAGAGAGTTTGACTCATACTTGAGTATTTGGCAGTTTCCAAATCGTAGCTGAGCCCTAAGGTTGGAATTAATCTATTTATGGGATATGATTCTCTGTATGCGTAGGCAAATGGATCTATATCAATCGAAAATCTCTTTGTAAAATAAATTGTATAAGGAAACGATGTGTAATTATATAGCGCAATAGTACTATCCGTTAAGGTGTTAGCTAAAGGGCTACCAGGTGTAGAGTTCATCGTGCCTGATTCAACCCTTTTAAACACATGATGTCTTGAAAACCAAAACTTTTGTTTAATTGGAAAGTAATTTGCCTGTTCAAGTTTTAAACGAACTTCATTGCTCTCAATACCATGATTTATTGCGCTAATTACATAATTGTATATCCCACTGTTTGGCCTACCAGTAAAGTGAACCACCGAGCCTAAAGTATCGGTCTGAATTGAATCAATGAATATTTCTCTATAATATACCAGTGAATCATCATAAATCTCATCAATTGTTCCAGCTAATATTCTTTCATAAATTGAAAGTGTATTAATGCTATTGATCAAGTTCTGTTCGTCTATATCAATAATCCTCAATTCCGTTGAATTAACTGGTGCATTTATTGATGAGACATATAACTGGAAATTTAATCTATGCTTTCTTTTTTGAAAGAGGTTGATTATACTGATTTGATATGGATTATAGACAATTGGATTTCGAACAAAGATTTTAGGTTTTTCGACAATTCTGATGTTTATTGTGTCTTCAAATGAACTGTTTATTCCATCATTTACAATAAATCCAATTTTATAATTTCCAGTACTGGTAAAGCTTAGTTTTTGTATCGGAGAATTATATTTTAGGTAATCACCAAATTTAGAAATATCCCTCCAAAAATATTTTAATGTTTTGCTTTCATCTCTATCATATGACTCAGTAGCATCAATTGTTATAGTGTCTTGTGTCGTAAAGTATAAAACATCTCCAGAGTTGTAGCTGTTTCCATTTATTTTTATAACTGAAACAGGCTGTAAATTCGACTTAGGAAATACCTGTATTAATGCAGCAATCAGTTCAGTATTATAATTCATTTTATTAGGGTATAGCAAGATGGAATGTGAAATTTCGGGTTTGAGAGGATCGAAGTTCACTACACTACTGCCAGTTACTTTAATATCAGAGTATAATTCAAATTGAAACTCTATAATATTTCCAATTAGGTTTGTTCTAACATATAGAATTGAACTTATTGTGTTGAACCTCTTTATTAAGTTTTCGTAGATCTTCTTATCTTCTGCACTAATGTTTTTCTTTGTATTTCTTGAATTCGCCAATTTCTCTAAAATCAATATTAATTCTCGATTCTCTAATTGCTCTTTTATGTGTTCTTCAAGTCTATTCGAGTTTATGATATAGTTAAATGCGTTATAAGAAGAATCATCCTCAACATACTTCATTTCTGAGAGATAATTCAAAATCAACGGTGAAAGTAACTCTTCGCCTTCGAATACTACCAATAAGATCCTATCATTATGTTGAGAATATGATAGTTGCGTAATAAAGAGATTAATCGATAGTATTAGAACGACTCTAATTCTCATGTAAATTTTGTTGTAGGATTTTTATTGTCTCAATAACGAAATATTCTTGCTTTTCATTTATTTGCGCTAGAATAAGTGAATCCAATTCTGATTCAACTTCTGTTAGATCATTTCCCCAAGGATAGGTATGCGAAAGTATAGCTGAGTCTAAGACTCTTGTAATATCTCCTATCTTCAACAATACCTTACCGCCAGGATAATAAAATAGATTAGGTTTCACCTCAGAAAGTGATTCTGTGTATCCAAAATCGATAGTGTTTCTGCTATTGGGTAAATAGGAATACCCTGATCTTGACTCTATTTTATCTATTAGAAATTGAAAATCTTCTGAAATAGAAAATGACTTTCCTAGGTGATCAGAACTATACGTACTTGGTATTGAATCCTGTAAAGTTGAAGACGATTCTTCGCTTGAGGCACCTGTATACTTTAGTATGTAAAGAGTTAGTAATCCTACAATTAAAGTACTAAGCACACTAATGAATGCGGTTCTATATTGCCGTCTTCTTGAAATAAAAGATTGATAGTATTCATCTCCTTTATCATTAATTCTGATATTACTTTTACCACTAATGCCTTTGTCAATATCGATATAATTGTATCGATAAAGCCAATCAATGGTCTTTTCAACATTATCTAATTTATATCTTCCAATAATTTCGTCTCTTGAAATATCCTTTCTCTTCGCAAGTTGTCGGAGGATTTTTTTTTCTACCTTATTCACTATAGATTTTTTCGGTTCAGATATTTAAAAGTATTCCTATCAATCTACCGCACATTATACTTTCCTCCATTCATTGATAAATATTATTGTTCCTAGTTCGAGAAGAACCATCAGTTTGATTCATTCTCAAATCTATAACTGACTCAACCCTTTCATTTTATTCTCTTACTATTCAGCTAATTCACATTATGTTGAATGTTTAACTTTTTTGATTACATTATTTCTCTTTAGGAATGCACCTGTTATAATATAGTTATTTTCTAAACCGTCCTCCTTTACAAAATTTCACACGTTAATCGCAGAACATTATATTCTACCGCAAATTACAAGATAATACTCATATGTCCAAACAAAAACGGATTCCATATAATACTACTATTTTTAATTAATTAATGAGAATTTCGTATAATATGATATAATTGTTGTGCAATACGAAAAATTAATGTATTTACAAGAGAAACTGTGGCAAAACAATCAAAACTTCTCGATCAGGTACGTAATGTTATTAAGACAAAACATTATAGCTATGCTACTGAAAAAATTATGTCGACTGGATATAGCGATTGATTTTGTTCCATGATAAACAACACCCTGAAAAGATTAATGAATAAAGGATATCTAACTTTCTTATTTTCCTGGCAGTTTTGGCTTGTAACTTATCTCTAAGTGTGTCAGGTATGAGGAGAGTGTTAATACTCCTACGAAGATGATAATATATGCCTTACATGAATAAGGGTTATGTCCGAGGATTGAATCATTAGACCTACCTATCTTATCAAACCCTCTTATATACTGCCAGTTGATGTGATCAGTTGTACCGAATATATGGAATGAGAATTGTTGATTGAGTAGGTATGGTTCGAACAGTCCCCGGAGCATGGTTCTCGTTAGCTTCGTGAACGTATCCAGTTCCAACTTGATTGGTTCACTCTCAAAGAATGTGGGTATCGCATCCTGTTCCTGCTGGGAGAGGTAATATAAATGTCCATCATTAGACAGTAAACTCAAGGATATCCCGGAAGGAATTAGTATATTTGATAATAAAGCAAATAGCCATGAACAGACCAATGCAAGTACTCGAACAGGCAGCCAAGAAGAAACTCAGGGAACTAGAACTCCACGACACGAACAATCCCCCGAAGTCATTTCTGGCGGAACTACTGATAGCGATCTACGGGTCGGAAACAGAGGATTATCTAAACCTACCGATGGGAGACAAGCAAGACCTGGAGGACAAGATAATAGACATGATGTGGCTGTATCCGGAGGGAATACAGGAAAGGTTCCTGGACGAGGAGTTTCTGGACCTCAGTTTAGCCTTGAGTTTGCAGGACAGGCTATTGATAGCAAAAACGACAAAAGAAATGCAAAAGGTACTGATTCTCGAACTAATGTATCCGGCAATGGGGTACAACCTGGACAGCTTTCCAAGCAGAGGCCCGAGTATGATATAAGTCAAAGAAAGAAGAATCCTGACAGGAACAACCAAAAGAAAATAGTACTTGGAATTTCATAATTTGATCGATGATGAAGGATAGAAAAAACAAAAATAAAAAACAAACCAAGTCTATATCAGATAAACCCGCGATCAAGTCATACCCTATCCACCCGCCTTTAGTTTCGATTCTAAAACCATCCCCGTTAATCTACAACGGAAAGGAGATCAAGGCAGAGGAAATTCTATTAGAAACAGTTGTTTTTCCCTATGACTTTAACATCATGACATAGAGCGCCGACAGCATATTATAATTATAGTAAGTTGTATGGTACTTGTATGGTTATGTTTAAATAATTTTATGGTATAATACCATATTAAGTCATATTGATACAACGTTAAATAACATACTTTTCTTAACCAAAGTACCCAAAATTCTCATGATTATTACTAATTTTGGTAAAACCAATTACACTAATGAATAAGAAATCCAATAACTCCCGCCCTGACATTAATTTTGAGAAGGAACTATGGGATGCGGCTAATGAACTGCGTGGTGCAGTGGCTGAGAATCAATACAAAGATTTTGTCCTGTCCCTTATCTTCCTTAAGCACCTGTCTGAACGATATGAATTGCGGAAAAAGGAGCTGTCAGACTTGGTACACGATCCCAAATCTGATTACTATACAACAAACCGGAAAGAGATTGATTCTGTACTGGAAGATCCGGATGAATACACTGCAAAGAATGTTTTTAAATTCCCCGGTGA
>Ga0307991_1002917_pt1 | contig 11334 bp, 10 predicted proteins | sample EllFjometagen131_FD_203146 | JGI IMG/M metagenome (GOLD analysis project Ga0307991, IMG submission 203146) | Marine microbial communities from Ellis Fjord, Antarctic Ocean - #131 | ecosystem: Environmental > Aquatic > Marine > Unclassified | place: Southern Ocean | collected 2014-10-08 | reverse complement strand
GGATTGGAATATGGATTGGAGACAAAATTGAAAAATTTTGATTTGAATTCATTGTATAATTGTTTATATGGGTTGCAAAAAAAAGAGCTTACCTGTAATAGGTAAACCCTTTTATCAAATCCGGAATCGATTTAATTACTACAATCCGTTGTATAATATACATTGGGGCTATCGTCAGAAATAACCGAAACTCCATTTGGAGGAAATGGCATTTCCCATACACAAACTTTGTGCAAAGAAGGCATATATGATAACGTCAACCTTTCTAAAACAGTACAATTTGAAACATCCAAGGTAGTTAATTGGTTATCATGGCAATGCAAATATTTTAAGGCCACATTATTAGAAACATCCAGGGTAGTTAATTGGTTTACATGGCAATACAATCTTACTAAGGCAGTACAACTTGAAACTGCTAAACTGGTTAATTGGTTATTATCGCATTCCAAATATACTAAAGCAGTACAATTTGAAACATCCAAACTGGTTAATTGGTGGTCATCGCAGTACAATGTTATTAAGGCAGTACAATTTGAAACATTCAGCGTATTTAATAATTGGTTATTCTTGACCCAACAATCTTCTAAGGCAGTACAATTAGAAACATCCAGGGTAGTTAGTTGGTTGTTACTGCATCCCAAATATTTTAGGGAAGCAAAATTTGAAACATCCAAGGTGGTTAATAGGTTATTAGGGCAATCCAAATATTTGAAAGCAGTACAATTTGAAACATCCAAACTGGTTAATTGGTTATTCATGCAGCGTAAAGATTCAAAGGCAGTACAATTTGAAACATCTAGGGTGGTTAGTTGGTTGTCCTCACAAGACAATGTCACTAAGCTAGTATGATTTGAAACATCCAAACTGGTTATTTGGTTTTCACTGCAGTGCAACCATTTTAAAGCAATACAATTTGAAACATCCAAACTGGTTAATTGGGTTTTACCACAGGACAAGAATAATAAAGCAATACAATTTGAAACATCCAAACTGGTTAATTGGTTATACGAGCAATACAAATGTTTTAAGGCAGTATTATCAGAAACATTCAGGGTGGTTAATTTGTTATTACCGCAATCAAGAGTATCCAAATTGACAAATGCTTCAATTCCTGTCAGATCTGAAATGCTTTCGCCAGAAACATCTAATCTTGTTATTACCTCAGCTTCAGCCGGACTAATAAGGCTGTCTCCATTTGTATCAACTCCCAATTCTATCAAAATATTTAAAAAGCTGCTATCAGGGATAGTAACTTCAAGGTTTGGTTCATCCTTTTCACATTGGCTAAAAATTACCACAGTTAATAGAAACAACAATGTTTTGAGTATTGCTTTCATGATGAATAGTGTTTGCTAATAATAATCTGTAAGTTACTATATTAATTGATTCAAATTAAATAATTAATTGAAAAATTGATGAAACAGTAAGTGATCTAAAACAAAGAGAGCATCCGGCAGGACACCCTCTTTACTCCAAATCACAACCAGTCATAACTTATTCGCTACGTTTTTTCAGTGGTTTTTACAATCAGGAGTGAAAAACCATCTCAAAAAACAATGCCTAAAAAATACAGCATAAAACCTCCTAATCACTTAATCGTAAACAACAAAATAACTTTATGCTGTCAGCAATGCCTCAGCATAGTTATCTACTTTCTCACTACCGTATTTCTTTCTGATATAATCCATAGGCATTGAATTACGATTACGGCTTTTATATTGCCGCGGTCGGTAATACCAGTTCTTCTTCTTTGGAGCAAAATAGAAGCCGATTGAACGTAGTTTCTTGCGATAGGGGAAAGTATTACCACTTAACCAAATCCAATTGCCAATGATCTCAATTTTGACATCAAAAGAGATGATCTGATCGATGATCTCAGGGTACATGACGGTTTCTTCCTGTTCCTGTTTTGACCGCTGAGAGAAACCTAATACTGGATTTGAAAGGATCAGAGAATACTCCAGGTTGATAGCTTGCATGGTCTCTTTGACTCCTCCTTTAATATCCGGGTGGAACTGAAGGGCAAGATTCTTGTAGCGACGCTTAACCTCATCAAGGCTATTGCAGTCGATAAAAAATGATTCCTTTTCCATTTGTCAATAATTTTTAGTTAATTTTTAGAAAATATTGAGAATGGAGATAATTTTGTTTCAGTTTAGGAGGATCCTAAAATTAATACCAAACGTTGACTTGTATCTATCTTGGATGTAGATAACGACAGGTTAATTTATGATCATCAAACTGTGCGGATATTTTACATAATGTGGTTATAGGACAACTTATTTGCTCCTATAACATCATGTTATGTAAAAATAGCTTTGGTTGTGGGTAGGCTGCTAAATTAAAGATTTCATTGGGACCCAAATCTCACCTGAGCAACAGCCCCATTACCCAAGTCGGTAGCTGGTAAGCCGCAAACTGGCCATATTAGGTTGTCCGGGCAAATAGATATTGCTAATAACTTTTGGTGCTAATTTGGACATACTCTTGGTGGACAAAATAGTACCATTTATATTTGCAGTATGGAAAATTCAGACAAAAAAGTACAGATGAAGGTTTATATAAGACCTGACTTATTAGAGAAATTAAAGTATTTACATAAGCGGGAGGGACCTATGAATTACAAAACAAAGAAGAGGAAGCCATTTTCGGCATTTATAAGCAGTATACTGTCGGAGCATGTAAGGGACCGGATGACATCGATTGATGTTGTAAGGGAAGGTGGAGATTGGGATGATAAAGATTTTGCTTAGGTATGAGGTATGGGTTTGGAGAGTGAATAGAAATTATCATCTTTTCGAAACTAAATACCTATAAATTGCTTAACTTGAAGCAACAGCTACTTCTTGCCTCACCTGTCTCAATTCTAGGATAAAAAATATCTTTAAATCACACCCGTAAAACAAACAAAATAAAATCAAGCTTGTCTAGGAAATTCTGTCTGAACTAATAGGGGGAGGGGGCTGGGGTATGAATACTTCCATACTTCATAGAAATTATGTTTTTTAAATCTGATCATTTCTTCAAGGGTTTTATATGAAATGAAGGAACCACTCCGAAATTTTCTAAAAATATATTTCGAATTATCTTCATAGCCTTGTCCTGGTGTTTGGATTCTACCAAAACTGAATCATGGATCGTTAAAGGCACAATGCCTTCATTTACCAAATCTTTCGCTAAACTGTCAATAAATATACTGCTCTCGAATCGCTGTAAGAATATAGCCAGTTTCGCATGATCTTTTTCTTTCAGGATATGCACTGCTTTATAAACAAAAGGATAAACACTTTTGAAAATTTCTTTTTCTTTTTTGTATGGGATAAATGCCTTAAAGTTTCGGTGAATCACATTTTGGGAAAATAGGATTTCGAACATCATGTCTTTTGCCTTTTGTCTTGAAATTTTACCGGGAAATTGATTAATGAAATCGTCATAAAAAGTGCCTTCTAAAGTTGATTTTTCGAATTGGTTTAAATTCACCATTTTTGCTTTTTTGCATTTTTGGTGAATTTTTGATAAAGCAGATAAGGTAGTCATACCAAAGAAACCAGAAGGGTTAAGGGTACCTAACCTGTAACATAAGGTAACCTTGGGTTGCTGTTTATCCATATGGGTCAAATTGACCAAAAATTGGCTCAGAAAAAATGGCTGCGAATTTTTCAAATCAATGCTTACCAAATCTCCTATTATGAATTGTCGCAGGTCGGTTTTCAGGCTGGTTAAATTTGTATCAAGTCTACTATTTGTTTTATTTCGCTTAAAGTATCTGAATCTTTTATCTTGCAACATGTATAGAGCAGTTCTATAGGAGTGCTTATTTCCCTCATCCGCTTTGTTGTCAATCCATTTATTTGCACGTACATAGTCAAAATCTATTTCCATAAAGAATTTTTTCATACGTTTCAGAAATGGCTCTAATCTATTATCATGTGCTTTGCTATTCCTTTTCCTTTTAATGATTTTCTTAAACATTCTTGAATCAGGCTTAACTTCATAATAAAAAGTAGTGCCAATCAAGTATTCAGGATTTACTTTATAATGTAAACTTTTTTCACCTGGTATGTAGTGATCATCAGAGATTATAAATTCACCATTTTTTAATATCTGGATGTATCTACCAATATTCCAAACCGTTACAGATTGCAGATATTTTGAATTGATTGGTATAAATTTATTTTTATTCTGTAAAGATGCAGTTGTTAAATAATGTATGGTGTAGTAAAAATAAACTATCTGATATTTAAAGTTCGGTGGGTGCATCTCCAAATATTTGTGAAGCTCACGAATAAGCAAATCAGGGATAGGCATTATTATTGGCTTATTCGGTTTCATTAAGTATTTGTGATGAAGTTAATACTGAAAAAATTAGTCCATTTCATGGCAGACTTTTTCTTAAAGGTTTTAGTTAGATATTTGTCGGCTTCGGCTGATAATTCAGAGTTTGTCATTTTGTCCTGTTTTAAAATCCTCTAGTAATCCTTTAGTATTTTGAATTTGATAATCCTATCTGCAGAAGTTGAGACGTTGGCTTTGATAAAGTCAATCATTGCTTTTATCCCTCTCCAGTTCTTTATATTTTTCAATTGCAGATTTATATGTCCTGCAAGTCCAAGCCCAATTTCCAAAAGCTTCGTTATTTGGATAAACTTCTGTCTCATCAATTATTTTTCCAAAAATTATCCTTATAGGCTTAACCTTTAGTATGAATACCTCAAAATAAACTGTATTCTCTGAAACCTCTTGAGCATAAATGCAAGATCTTTGACCTCGTAATATCTGGGTATAGTTGAAGCCGTTTTTTCTTAATTTCAGTGGAAGGGTTTTCATGATCCAGCCCTCTCTTCTTTGAATGGATTTACATAATGTTCAAGAAGGAAGGCTTGAATATCCTCAGCCCTGAACCGAATTTCTCTACCAAACTGAGTAAAAGGGATTTCTCCTCGATCTCGGTAGTTTTGAAGTGTTCGAGGAGTTACCTGCAAGGCTTTTGCCGCTTCTTTCGTAGTTAACCAGACCCCTGAAAGAGACCTGCTTTTCTGAATCGACTCAAGTTTTGAGTCAATTACTTCCAATCGGTTCTTGATTTCATCAAGGATCGGAAGATTTAGTTCTAGTTGTGCCATTTTTATAATTTTTAAATGAAATATGGCACAATAGTATACTTCTATTCAGCGCATTACATTACACTTGAATTCAACTTGAATGTATTTTTAGTGGAATCTGGAAGAAATTATGGTAGGACTATTCTCGTTTCTTCTTATACTCTAATGTTTTATCAACGTATTTGTTATAGGCATCTTTAAGGAATTCGAAAAACTCACCCTTACTTTGAGTCCCAGTATGCCTGCTTATAAGGCTCTCAGCATTCTTCATTTCTTCTCCAAATAGGGCACCAAATATTTCAATTGCATCCTTACGTGTAAGACTTTCTTCCTTATTTGAAATGGATTTGCTCTCCAGGAGGGTAAGAATTAGTATAAGCAAATCTGTTTTAGATCTTTTCCACTTCAACTTTGGAATGATCTTTTGTCCGATTTTTATTCTTTCTGAGTTGGATAGATTCTTTTCAATAACTTTAATTTTTTTTCTGAGAAATTGTGTGATTATATCAATATGTTTTTTCTGAATTTCAAAAAATTTCGATTTTCTTTTTTCAAAGTCAAAATGATCAACATAACCATCCAAAATATCATGATCATTTGTAAACTCCAGGGAGTGCTTGAAAACTTCAGTTTCCTCCTTATCATAATTTTTTTTGATATAAATAAGATTGGAAATCCGATCACATTCCACTGATAGTTCAAGAAGGTAATGATGATAATCCATGAACGAAAGTTCTTTATGAAGATTCATCTTTATTTCATTCATTAGATTTTGGACCTGCTCATAAAGGTGCTCCTCATATTTGACAAGATCGTTAAAACCATTAATGATGGGAGAATAATAGGGGTTATCTCCTTTGATAAATTCACATTGTACTTCAACCTTTGAAAGGGATTCCTTCAATTGATTGAATGCTATTTTTTTTGTAGTCATGGTTCTTATTAGTTGTCAATATTATGATGTTATTTGCTCGTTTGCTTTATCCAAAACACTACTTTCAAAACTATCCAGATAAATTTGAGTAGTTAATTCAGAATCGTGTCCCATCCCCTCACTAATCACTGCGGTAGGGATACCAGATCTCTTTGCAATGGTTGCCCATGAATGCCGTGCTACATACATAGTCAAAGGTATCTTTATTTTAGCTTTCTCACCAATCTTCTTTAGCTTTTTGTTAGTCAACCTCATTGCATTACGATAGTCCAAGAATTCTTTTTTTCTCCGTTTAATTATAGGGAAGATATAACTAATTGGATCTTTTAGATCCGAATATTTTTCGATTATACTTTTTGCTTCTCTAGTAATTTTGATATTAAATTTTTGTCGGGTTTTTTTCCTGGAATAGACCACTCGATCATCTAGAATTGCTCTGACCTTCAATTCGGCAATATCAACAAATGACATTCCTCGCATATTAAAGCTGAATAGGAAATAGTCCCTTGCTTTATCCAATTCGCTTTTATTTGATAATTTCAATTTCCTTATTTCATTAATCTTCTCTTTTGTTATTGCTCGTTTGAGAGTAGATTCTGTTTTTACCTTGATTTTATTAAAAGGATACAACGCTTCCTGAGCAGCTTTCTCTTGTATGGCCTTATTGTAAATTGCTCGTAACGTCCGGAAGTGGACTGATATGGAATTCTTTTTATTACCCTTTGCTGAAAGATATTCTATAAAATCATTTACAACTCTTGTTGTAAGACTGTTGAATTTAAGGTCTCTATCATTACTATATTCTTTAAATACATTTAGCGTATTTTGGTAAACTCTTGCATTTCCTATACTACCAGACTTTTCCATCCTCTTAATTAAAGCCTCAGTATATAGAAAGACTGATTTACTCGACTTTTTTATATTAAGTGCATCAACAAGTTCTTCAATTGAGTAAGGCTCATCCTGGTCATCCAATTGAATAATCTTCTTTTCTGCCTGATTAATTTTATCACGAATTAATATTTTGAGATCCTTGAAATTTGAATGCGTTTTATTAGGCATCTCCTTTTCAAAATCCCATTGGTTAACATAGGCAGAGTGCCCTAAAGAAATTAATTTTCGTTGTCCATCTTTGATAATTTGAAGAACTACCGGATGAGAACCATTCTTTAATTTCTTGTGTTTAAACAAAAATATCTTTGCAGACGCCATGATAAAATACCTTTGGTTGCAATATGGTTGCAATTTCTTGTGCATAAAGGTACATTTATTATCATTTTAAAACAAATGAAAATAAAGGCTTTATAGGAAATATAAGGAAGACAGATGTATCTAAAGTAATTAAAATCCTGCTTTGGGAGCAGGGGGTCGCAGGTTCGAATCCTGCTACCCCGACAAATGAAACACAAGGAGTTAGCATAATGTTAGCTCCTTTTGTATTTCTATCGGTTGCAATATGGTTGCAATAAGATGATATAAAAAAGCGCCATAAAGCATCCTTACACTTCCATAGAGCAATGTTCTCTTCTGAATAGTAATCCAATAAAAGTATCTCCGAGGGGCTTAAATTCCTTCAAGATATTCCATTATTTCATTTTTGTGTATTTCTTCAAAAGATGTGTCTTGATAAGACAATGTGAAAATTCGAAATACGATGTTGTGAGAGGTGCACTGGCTCCAGTGATCCCGGAGTCAGCCGCCTACTCGACTGTGTGCCGTAATAATCTAAGAAAAAAATTCTTTGTTGATATCATTATCAAGCTCATTCGACTTTAATGCATTATTTAAATCAACTATATATTTTTCCTTAGAAATAATTATTTTATGAAGCTTATCAATTGCTTTTGAAATTAATTTATCAAGTGTATTAGGATAATCCTTTAACAGTTTTATTTCTATTTTAAGCTTTTCTATATAACTCCAGATGTCATTTTGCCGCCAGAGATAAGAAGTAATTCTACAGATATGATATGAGGCGTTATTTATGAGATATCGTTTAATATCATTCTTTTCATCTATGAAATTTACCTTAATGTAATTAGAAACATATTGATAGATTAGAAATGAAATAATATAAGGCTCAACCATTTCCCCTTTGAATACTTTTGCATAGAATTCACTCCAAATCTTATACTTACGGCTTCGAGCATCTGATGGCCTTTTTAATACAATAGCAAGATAGCTGGTCCCAACAATTTCATTTGGAGCAATCAAATTATTAGGAATTGTCTCGTCATAATATTGTCTTTGTTTTCTTTCATAATAAAAATCATATAATAGGAATCCTTTTTCAAGATCAATTTGTTTTGAATCATTAGCTCTTAGGTTTCTACCATTTATTTTATTTTGGTTATTTGTCGTTAAGACAATTTTGTCAACAAGATTTAAGTCCTTGGTTTCATAAATTCTTAGTAAAACTCTCACACTGTCTTTTAGAATTCCTTCTTTATCTGCTATTGCAAGACTAGTTGCTGTTTGGCATCCATTTACTATTTGCATATTTTCAATTTTCATGCAGGGATCATCAGGATCAGTAATTGGGTCGACTTTATCACAAACAATTGTGATCCCATTATTTAGAAACCAAAACAAATAGTTGTCATCATCTGAGCTACACGTACTTAGAATATCACTGTTGACTCCTCCTCGTTTTCCCAAGTATCTCCTAACGTTTAAATCAAAAACAAATCCACGTGGATCGTTATTAACAATATCTGCAATTTCTTTTCCCGCTGCAGTACAAATGATTCCTTTTAAACCAAAGTTGTGATATTTAATAATTGAAGGCGTATTAGCATCATATCTAATTTTAATAGTTTTATTTATTTTTTTGTTTTTTTTCTCCTGAGAATTTATAAGATCAACAATTTCATCATATCCTTTTGTCTCGAAAGAAAAACTTGCAAATGTATCGTTGTCGTATTCGTCAAGAATCGTTTTTATTTCTTGCTGACATTCTTCACTTAATTTTTTTGTTGAACCATTTGTAATATAATTAACCTCTACATGAATATTTGATGGACCAAGATTATTTTGTAAATCTCTATATTTAAAAATCGCGTCCATGAATTTTATATTTGAAAGACTCATAAGATCACTCTTAGATTTGTTGAAAATCCAGTTCAATCCATTACGAATTTTAATTATTTGATTTGATGAAAAAGACATTTCAATCTTTGCTTGAGTAATATAAACTGTAGCTTCATCACCATACTCCTCAATTGTAATAGTATCTATCTGTTTGTCTTGCCCACCGTCAACATCATCAGATGGACTAAATGCATTTATTGAACTATCTGTTATTAAGGTATGTGTGAATATAAGAAATCCTTTGTCAAGAGGTTTGTTTAAGATTCTACTCGTTTTATGAGTATGATCGTTAATGATTTGTTGTCTTATATTCATTGTATTTAGATTTTAATAATATGTCATAAAATTATGGCACACAACGTTTGACTATATGAAACGGTTGGGTTTTCGAGCGCATCTTTATCCACCGTGGAAAAAGCCAATTTGGAACCCAAATGACCGATAAGCCACTGAATCCCAACTGTTTTATATTGTGTATTAGCAGCAGTTTGTTTTTAAATTCTTATTTCAGTTTTCGATTTGTTAGGGTTAGGAAGTTTTAAAATTTCACATATACGTTTTAAGTTATCGAATTTCCATTGTTCCATTTCTGGATGGCAAATGATTTCAATTAGTTCAATAAAATTTTGAGATATACTATATCTTAAGAATTCAGGATTTGATTTTGCTTTTAAAGCTGGCGTTGCGATTAATAATCTAAATTCTTTTTCAAAATCATATGCAACATCCTTTTTAAAGGAACTGTATAGAGGAAGCGTGGGTTTTTCATTCAAGTCAATTGGATTTAGTCGACAATAAGTAATACTCCCACAAACGAATTTACTCTTTGGTAAATATAACGGTTGTAGTTCAAGGTTTTTTTTGAAGTAGTCAATTAAATCGCGTGGTCGAGCTTTAAGAGCAATACTATTACGATTCGAATAAATGTTCCACATTGCTATTGATTCTCTATCTGATTTAATCCAACAATTGATAAATTGAGTTTTCTGCTTGGTCAAAGATTCTTTTTCGTAGTTTTCCAGAGTGAGTTTGTTTTTTTTATTTTGCTCATCCCTAATCTTTTTTTCAATCGAAGGATTAGTTATATTAGAAATCATCGCAATAAATCTTTTGTCAATAAGTTTGTATGTAACCCCCTCAAAAGGATCAGGGAATTTATCAGTTCTTGTGAAATGCAATTCTTTATTTACTGCCAAATCTATAAGCTTGTGTAAATCAATGTATCTCCAAAGAAAATCACTTTTCTCAAGTTTAGCTTTTGAAATTTCTATGAATTCCATGTAATTTAAATTGCTGCTAACGATTGTGGAAACCAATTTGGTTTCTATTTATTATATAAGTGTATATATACATCAAAAATGGAGTTGTCTTTACACTTTTTCATTGATTAGGCTATGTTACATTAATTAATAAGAGATAGTTAGACCTTAGAATTGTTCAAGTTACAAATAATTTGGTATTTAAGCAAAAAAGAGAGTATCCATCAGGACATCATTATCTTTTATCCAACTGCAATTCCAGAAACAATTCATTTGTTCCGTTTTTATGAATGTAAGTTTCCTATTATTAGTAACGTTAATAATAGAGATAATTTTGCATCCCCCCCTCACGATTCTAGCAGAACTTCTCTTGTTTCTGGTAGTTTGATACCCTTGGGTGGAGATCGTTGCTCTGAGGTGGAAGGGGAAGGTGGATATGAGATACTCACGACAATAATTAGAGTTTAATCTTTCTTAAAACAGATATTATATTTAATCATAATTTTCTCCAATTCATCAAGTGCTTCATAACCGAAATTTCGACCATTTAGTAAATCTTTCTTTGTGAAATTTCTAAGGTTTCTTAATCTATTTATATCACGTTCTAAAAGACGATTGCGTAATCTTTCAGACATACTAACATGTTCAATCCAATCATCCTTAATCATAAATTTAGGATATTTCCCTATTTTCTTTAAATGAAAATTTATGTATTCCTGTTTAACTTGTTCTAATTCCTCAGTCCTTTGTTTATAGTAATTAAATTCAACTACTAGATTTTGAAGTCTTTCTCTGATCTGATTTATTAATTTAAAATATCGTCTACTTACAGAATTGGGTTTAAAATTAAGTTCATTAGCTATATTTATTCTTGTTTTCTTATCTACCCAATACCCCTTTAGAATCAATTTGTCATCATGGTTTAATCCAAGTTGATTAAGTACTTCAT
>Ga0307991_1002915_pt1 | contig 11340 bp, 9 predicted proteins | sample EllFjometagen131_FD_203146 | JGI IMG/M metagenome (GOLD analysis project Ga0307991, IMG submission 203146) | Marine microbial communities from Ellis Fjord, Antarctic Ocean - #131 | ecosystem: Environmental > Aquatic > Marine > Unclassified | place: Southern Ocean | collected 2014-10-08 | reverse complement strand
TCTTATTTGTTAATATTGGCATATATTTCTTAGCGTAAATCCTATACAGGATAAGCATAAATAAATTGGACACTAGGATGGCAATTGCCGCTCCAAAACCTGCCATGTTTAATAATGAAGGATTTATTAAAGCGAATAGAATCAATATGTAAAACAAAAAATGCCAAATGCCTATCTTAAGTCCTTTATTGAAATAACCTAAACCGACAATTACACTACTATAAGGTGTAATAATAACTCTTAAAAACATGGCTATATTGATTGCCATCATAATAGGGATGGAAGATGCGTATTCATTTCCAAGAAGAATAATAACAATATCACTTGCAAAAAGTGTAAAAAGAATTACAAAGGGCATAATATAAATAAAAGAAAGACGCTCAAACTTTTCAATATGCCTTTTAATGGATAAAAAATCTTTTTTGCTGGCAGCTTTAGAAAATATGGGAAAGAATAAACCACTTATACTATTTGCGATAAGCAGTACAAAGCCTCCAACCCGGAATCCTGCTGTATAATAACCTACTTGTTCCGAATTTGTCAAAAATTGTAGAAGAACCTTATCAATTGTTGAATATAATTTACTTGTAACAGAAATTAACATTATTGGCAAAGCAATTTTTAAGTATTCTTTTGCGAGTTTTTTATCATAAGAACCAATTTTATAATCTTTGAAAAGGTAGATAAAAACAGGTAAAATTAGAATTGTTGAAATAAGATTCCCAAATGCCAATGCGATTGCCCGGAAGCCCAAAAAAACAATTATAATTCTCAAAAATTGATAAAAAAGCGTTTGAACCAGATTTGGCAAGTCCGTTTTTGCCTGCTGGGTATAAGCAGCAAATGTGGACTTGGGAATTAATAAAAGTTGACTGAGAGTCATTGTTGCCAGCAAAACAAATATAACGATTATGTGGGCTTTGCTTTCAAAAGAAGTATGAAAAATGTATTTTTGAACAAAGAAAAAACAAACAACAAAGGATACATAAAAAATAATAAGACCGATTTTTATTCGTGCAAAGGTTCCAATACATTTAGCCTCATCTATTCCTTCGGAAAGCTTTTTTACATGTGCGGTACCAAACCCCAGATCGGCAATAAATGAAAACATTGTAACATAAGCTAAACCAAAAGATATTGTACCCAGTACACCGGGTCCGGCTATCCGGGCAACAATAATGCTGGCGATTATCTGAATAAGTTGTACAAAAATTCTAGAAGAAAAACTTAAAATGAGTTTTTGCGCTAACATTTATTTCCAGTTGTTATATCTATGCAGTAATTAGTTTTTTCATTATTTATATCATCAACTACACTTCATAATCATTAAATCATTTTTGATATCTTTTTTAAAAATGATCTTAAAAACAGTTTACTATTAATATTATACTTTTTCTTTTTTGTATATAAAATAAGGAGTTTATAAAAATATGATATGTATTTATTACTTAGATCATTAAGTAATAATAATTTAGAATTGTCTATTTTATACCTTAGAATATTATTGATGGTTTTAATAATATTTTCGTCAGTTGAATGTAAACAAGGGATATCTTTAATAAATAAATTAAACCATTTTTCGAATTTATTAACAGCTTCTAATCGAAGATATATATTTCCTGTTTTAGATAAATTGAATTCAGATATTCGCCAGTTACATAATACTTTATTAGTTGCTACAATACCTTTTTCTCGAGCTAATGAAAACCAGGTAGCATCATCTGAACCCCATGCTAAAGGAAGATCAATAAAGCCACCTAAACTCTTTAATGTTTTTGTTTTCACCATAAATTCCGGTGCAAATTGCAAACGAAGACCGTTTAATCTATGCCAAATAAATTCAAGACAACTTTCCCATTCTGGCAGAGATGCCGACCAGTTAATCACTTTACTTTCTTCATTTATCACATTTATTCTTGAATGGAAAATATTGACTTGTGGATATTTAAATGCTAGTTTGTATAATTCTTCTAAAAAGTTATTCTCATAAATATCATCATCAGAAAATAATACAAAATATTTTCCCTTAGCAAATGATAAACATTTATTCCAATCTTGTATTATAGTTAACTGTTTAAAATTTTCATAATATTTTATTCTATTATCTGAATAACTATTAACTATTTCTCTAATTTCTTTCTGATAATATGATGTTTTACCATTATTCAAAATAATGAATTCAATATTCTTATAAGATTGATTCAGGACGCTTTCAATAGAATCTTGTAAAAATTTTGTTTTTACAATTGGAAGCCCAACACTAATTAAAATACTCATTTAAAGTGAATTTCCCTTAGTTCATGAAATATTACCAACGAATTCATTCAGAAAATAGAAATTTCTTTGTAAAAACTGCAGAACCCAATATTTGTTGGTGATAGCTCTCATTAATACATAGCTAATCAAAATTAAAATTTTAACTAATTTGCGCTCTCAACTCTATTTAAAATTCTTGCTTGCAATAACTAAACAACTGCTTCCAAAAGGAATTGAGCGCTTACTATTAATTGCAATTAATTCAGTTTTTAACACCTTTTGTATAAATAGTCCTTTCCCTTTATTGTGTTCAATAATATTCTTATTAAAGGCAACTTGTTCTTTCTTCTTAATAATGCTTGGTATTGTTCTTAAGAAGAAAACAGGTAAGGGAAGAAATGAAAAAAAATAAGTAGAATATTTAATATTAAACCCTATATCAGTTAATTTCTTCTTTATAGACTTCAAAGTATATCGTCTGTAATGACCTGCAAATTTATCATCATTAGACCATAAAAAAGAATAAGCCGGCACGGTAATAAATAATAATCCGGATTCTTTCATATATGCAAACAATGATTGCAAGAACTCAATATCATTGGGGATATGTTCTATTACATCAAACACTCCTATTGCTGAAAGTGACAGTTTTTTAAACTTTGCATCTTCTAAAGTGGAATTCAAAATATTTTTCAATCCTCTTCGTTTTGCATTAATTACACCGTTTCCCGGTTCTACCAGGACTGTAGTAATTCCAGAATCTTCAAGCCCTTTTGAAACAAAACCATTCCCTCCACCTACATCAAAAAGAATTTCATTGGGGCAATATTTTTTTACACTTGCTATAATGCAATTATTCCTATGCTGAAACCAAAAACTATTATCTTCAATTTCAAAATTATCATCATTTCCATTATTCGGGTATGAAACTTTTCGTTTTGTTTTGGAATGCCAAATACTATTATCAGTATTTAGTGCAACATTATTTGCATAGTTATTTAAATCTAAAATATTCATTCAGATTGTATAGTATTTTATTTATATCATCAAATTTCAACTCATAATAAAATGGTAATCTAACTAAACAATTAGAATACCTGTCAGAATTCGGCAATATCCTGCCATCATGTTTATCTTTATAATAAGGAGATTTGTGCAAAGACAAATAATGAAAAACTGCATAAATTCCATTTTGTTTTAAATGAGTGATAAGTTCATTCCGTTCTTTTTCGTTTCGACATATTAAGTAAAACGCATGTCCATTATTAGTAGCGTATTCCGGTATTAATGGCAATTTAAAGAACCCTTTGTCTTCTAGTGGTTTTAAAGCTTCGTAATATTGTTTCCATATTTCTTTTCTTTTCTTTTGTATTTGTTCAAGATGCTCAAGTTGTGCAAATAAATATGCTGCAATTATATCTGATGGAAGAAAAGAAGATCCAATATCCACCCATCCATATTTATCAACTTCACCACGCCAAAAGGCGGCCCTGTTGGTGCCTTTTTCCCAGATAATTTCAGCACGTTTAATAACACGTTCATCGTTAATAGCTAACATTCCTCCTTCGCCACACTGAATATTTTTTGTTTCATGAAAAGAAAAACATCCAAAATGACCTATACTACCGAGTGGTTTACCTTTATAAAAACCATCTATTGACTGGGCTGCATCTTCGACAACGAAAAGATCATATTTATCAGCTAAAGCCATAATCTTATCCATATCGCAAGCAATTCCGCCATAATGAACAGGAACAATTACTTTTGTTTTAGGAGTTATTAACTCTTCTATTTTATCTTCATTTACTCCCGGATGGCTTGGTTTACTATCAGCAAAAACAATTTTAGCCCCTTGTCTGACAAAAGCTACTGCAGTTGAAACAAAGGTATAGGATGGCATTATTACTTCATCACCTGATTGTATATTTAGTAACAATGCACACATTTCAAGTGCATCGGTACAACTTGTGGTAAGTAATGTTTTCTTGAAACCATAACGTTCTTCAAGAAATCTCTGGCATTTTTTTGTAAACATTCCATTTCCGGAAATTTGGCCGGAGTGTACAGCCTGATCAATGTAATGTGTTTCTTTACCAGTTAAATAGGGTTTGTTAAAAGGAATCATAGCGAAACGTTCAAATCACAAAATGAGCTAATGTTTCTAAAGGTAATATTCTCTTTTTTCTTAAGATCTATATTTTTGGAAAGAAGCTTAAAGCGTTCTCTTAGCTTTGCTAATGTATATTCTGGAAAATCCGATCCAATACAAATTCTGCGATCAAATTGTTGAAACATGAATTCTAAATCAAGATCAATACTACTACCTTCATACTTGCAGATCGTCATGGACAAATCAAGCAAAACGTTTCTAAAAGCCCTGCCAATCTCCATGTATTCCAATAACCTTACAGCTCCAGAATGCATTAGTATTACTTTTGCATCATCAGTCTTGGATAACATTTCCATAACATGGACAGGGGTTATATTATTAGCGAGATTGTGTCCGTATGGGTATGTGCAAAGCATGCAAATTAATCCTTTATCATTTGCTATTTTGATTACGTTAGGGATATGTCCTTTTAACATGAAATCGGATATTCTAGGGTGCAATTTTATACCAGAATACCCCATTTTTTTTAATCTTACAAGACTTTCTTTGATATTCTTAACATTCCTATTTACTGGATCATAAAAAGCAATAGGGTATAATATTTTATTCCCTGAATTTCTAATCATTTTTATGTATGCAGCATCGTTATACCTTCCTATACCTTTAATTCCAACAGCAAATGCCCACTTAATATTCACATCATGCATTTGTTGAGTAAGGGTATTTATTCCTGCAGTTTGAGGATAATCGGGCAATATCCAGTTTGAATCAATCGTAGGATGGGTTAAAGAATCAAAAATCGGGATGTTATTCATATTCAACTTGAATTGTTTTAATCACATGGTTAGTTATTTTTTTGAGTTCTTTGTAGCTATTAGTGTAAGCAATAAAGTAGCCATGTCGTGAACGATCATCTGATGCTGGTAGGAGAATATCCCCTACTTTAAAATTAAGTGCAAAACTCTTTACTTCAGGTATTTTTTTTACTTCTTCAATTCCTTTGATTGTCCTAACTTTTTTATACTTAAACTCAAAAAAATGCAATATAGCTGGACGCTTTTTTACATCCAGGCTTTTAACATCTATGATACCGCTTTGGAGGTTTGCATAATAGAGATCATACACATTTACACCAGAAACCCAATTAACAATATCTGATGAGATCAATGTGCCACCACCACGGCAAGCAATTTCAATTAAAGAAATTTTATTATTTTTGACATCAATTATGTATTCTGCGTGAGAAATTCCGAAACGCAAACCTGAATTTTCTACAAATTTATCAGTATAATATTCCAACTTAGAATAGATATCTTCCGGTATCCTAGCTGGATATTCGAGAATCGATGCTATGCCTGTTCGAAAATGCTTTTTTAAAGAAATTGCAAGTGTTTTATGTTGATAATTTGATGCAATACCCTCTACGGTTACCTCTATTCCTTCAACAAAATTTTCAACAATCAAATATCCGCAATTTGCATATTTTAAACTATTAATTACAAAATTTTCAACCTGTTTAACGTTATCTTTATCTATTTTAACAACCCCCCGACTTGATTGTGAGTCGGCTGGCTTCAGAACAACAGGCAGTCCGTTTTCTTCAATAAATGATGAGAGTTGGTTAACTGTATATATCTTAACAAAATTTGGGATTGGAATTTTACTTGATTTTGCCAATTCTCGCATTTCTATTTTATTAACGAATTTATTTGTTGCATCATAGGGATTGCCTGAAAGGTTAAAAAATGAATTTAATTGAGAAACTGTATTTACTGATATGTCAGATTGATCTGTAGTTACAAATTCAAAGTTTTTATCTTTAGCTAATTCCTTTATTTTATTAACATCTCTAACATCACACTGTATGTGTTTATCTGCCAAAGCTACACCAGGAGAATGTAAGTAAGGATCTACTACAAATAAAGTGTGTCCTTTTGTTTTTAAATACTTAATTAAAGGCACCTGCCATAGTCCTCCGGCAACTACCATTATGTTTGATGTTTTATGTTTGGTATCAATAATACTTGTTTTATTAATAAGTTTCTTAGTTGTTATTAATGCCTCTTTTATTTCCTCTAAGCTAGCAGTTCCAATTGATACCCTTATGAACTTATCACAGCTTTTACCATAACCAATACCAGGGACTGTACTTATATAATACTCATGAAGTAATTTTGTGCAGAATTCTTCTGAGGTTAATTGTGACGGAGCAATTGAAACAAAAAAATAGAAAGTCGAATTACCGGGTAAATATTCTAATCCGTTCTTCTTCATGAAATGAGCAATTGTTTTTCTTTTTTTAATTAGTTCTTTTATCTGTGGTTCAGTGTGCTTAAGTATTTTATAGAAATATTTTTCAACATAATATTCCAATATTGTGGATGGGCATGTAATTATATGTTGATTAACTTTCAATATGTTAAAGATCAAATTTTCATTACCAATTACATAACCTAACCGCCAACCAGAAATACCATAATTTTTTGAGATTGAGTTAAAAATAATAGTATGCTTTTTATCTCTATCAATCTTCCCAGGTGAAATAAAAACATCTTTATCGTCAACAAATTCGCTGTAAGCCTCATCACTTAAAAGCCAAAGATTATACTTTTTAGCTAACCCAAGCAAATGTTCAATTTCTTTCTGTGTATACACGTATCCTGTTGGATTATGAGGATTGGTAATAATTATTGCTTTTGTTTTATCGGTTATATATTTTTCAAAATGGTATACTGTCTTAAAATATGGTATGGCTACCGGTTTCCCATAGCAAAGCTTAATCTCTTCAGGATAACTTACCCAGGAAGGATCAGGAACCAGAACTTCATCTCCGGGATCTAAAATTGACATTAATGCAAAATGAATTGCTGCTTTAGACCCAGCGGTTATAAGTATTTCTTTCTCATAATTAATTGGTATATCGTACTTTCTTAAGAAAAATTCAGCGAGTTTTTCACGTAATTCAGGGATTCCACGGGAATTTGAATAATGATAAATGTCAGGAAATGGTAAATCAGCCATTGGAAACAATGGAATATTAAAAAAAGCTTCGCCGAGACTCATGATTAATACCTTTTTACCTGTCCTTTGCAACTCATATACCATAGTATTATATTTGATAGACATGGCTTGTTCGGCGTCATTTGTCACATTGGATAGTTTCATATTAAAATTTTTGAAAAGAAAAAACCTTTTGTCTACAATAATATTTGATATATCAATTCTTATTTGCCTCTAAATTAAGCACTTCCATGCAAATATAATTTGGTCTTTTCTTTACTTCCTTGAAGATACTACCTACATATAAACCAACAATTCCAATAACAGTTATTATTAAACCAGTTGAAAAACCAATAGCAGCAATTAATGATGACCAACCCATGACAGAAGTTCCATAAAGCAAATTTTGAAAAACTTTCAATAGTATAAACAAAAAAGTAATTATACTTAAAATAACGCCAGTTTTTATAGTAATTCTAAGCAGCCTGTCTGAAAATGAAAGAATTCCATTGATAGCTAAATGCATTCTTTTTCTTAAACTATATGTGGAATTTCCAGCAGTCCTTTCTCGATGAGAAATTTCAATAGTTTCTACTCTAAATCCCAGCCAATTAATCATTGCCCCAAAGAACATTATCTTCTCATTTAACAACCTATAACTCTCAACAACTTTTTTTGACATTATTCTAAATGTGCCAATTTTGGAATCAAAATCTGTTTCAGCTAAATAACTAAATAATTTGTAAAACCATTTACTTAATGCTTTCTTCAAATATGAATCTTTTCTATCAATTCTTTTTCCTAAAACAATATCATACCCTTCTAATATTTTATTATAAAATCTCAAAATTTCTTCTGGTTGATCTTGCAAATCTCCGTCCATTACAACAACCCATTTTCCTTTTGCATAGTCTAAACCAGCTGTTATTGCATGATGTTGTCCAAAGTTTCTTGAAAAATTTATGCCTTTAATTCTTTTATCTTTTTTTGATAATTCAACTACAATTTCCCAATCATTCTCCGGACTTGCATCGTTTACAAATATTATTTCAAAATCTTCTGAAATTGACGATAATGTATTAATTAGTCTTCTGCTTAATTCATTTATAGCGTGACTACATTTATACAAGGGGATTACAACAGAAATTTTATTCATAATCAGGCTAATTTACAAAGTATTTCTAATGTCTGTCTTGCTTGATTATTATCGTAATAATTATCAATAAATAAATTTATAACTTTTCTTTCAATTCTTTCAGCAATTGGGAAATTCTTTTCTTCATAACTACTGCCCAGCGATCTGTAATGATCTCCGGCAAATAAGCCATTATCGTGAAGTTGGTTAAGCACTTCTTCTTTTCTGTCTGAAATAACCTGGAAACGCCAGTTATTAAACTGTGTTCCAAGTTGCATGTCTCGGGGGATATGCTTTTTATAAACCGATATCAAACTCTGCTTGTGTTTATTCCATTTTTTTTTATATTTCCTTATTTCTTCAAAATATTTATCAGTGCTTATTCCCATAAAAGATGTGTCAAGCCAGGGCATGAAAGCCATTGATCTCCAGTATTCTGAATCTTTTTTGACTTTCAATTCATGGCTTACTTTATCATATTCATTCTTTTTATACTCAGGGATCTCTTCTGGTTCTATAATTACATTTGTGAAACTATATCCACCATAACCCAAATCAACCTGTTTTCGAAAATTGGTGCTGAAAAGTACCAGGTCAGCCCAGGAACTCTCGAAATCAAATTGAGGATCACAAAGACAGCGGTCATCAACCAATAGAAGTTCCGGATTACTATTTCTGATGTCTGTTAAATGCCGATCAGGAGTGTACTCATTACCATATGTGTGATTATATAAAACGCCTGCAATTCCGCCATTATTGATTGTCTCCTCTACTTGCTTTAGATTAATACCCAGCTCTTTCTCTTCAAGGTCAATAAACCTTAGTTTACATCCTGCTTTTAAAAACGTCAGAACTACTTCAGGGCAGATATTTGACGGTAATATCCAGCTTTTTCCCTCCTGCTGATGATACGTCAGGAAATGATAAAGAATTCCATTTGCTCTGTTTGCAGTAATCAGCTCCATGGTTTTTGTTTGCTAGCAGGTTGACCAAAAATCAAAACTCTGTCAAAATCATTCAAAATAAGAGAGCCCATGCCTGCATATACAGAATTGCCGAGATTAACTTTCTCTCTAACAACACTGTTTAAACCCAGAAAATTGGCATTGTTCATCTTAACCTCAGCCCCAATTGTACATCCTGCAGCCAGGAAATTCCCATCACCTATCTTTGTCTCGTGTTCGATAATTACCCCGGCATTGATCATATTAAAATTACCAAGAGTAACATCACTCATTAAGCCTGAATTGCTGAGAACAATATTACCATATCCTATAGTTGTACTGTCGGCTATCCAGGCAAGGGGGTGAATAAAATTTGTCCACCGGTTGATAGGAACAGGATATGACTTTGCCAGATGTAATCGTTCAGCAAGTTTTTCCGGTTTGAACAGTGCAAAAAGAAAACTGTAATCAGTTTCTTTTACAATATTTCCAATCTCACTGGTTTTTGCAATTACCGGAATCCCTGCAATTTTTGATCCTGTTTCAGGTGTGTCAATACATATACCTACTAAATGGATCCCTGCATGATGGTTTAGTTCTGCATCCAGTATTTGCTCTATCACATTACGTGCAGTGCCTGCGCAGCCAATAATAACGACCTCTCTTTTTTTCATAATTGTTCACTTATTAGTTTGCCAGGTTCCATTTTAGTTATTGTCTTACATTTAATCATTAGCAGCAAACTAGCTGCAATAAAAATCAATCCTGATATCAGGCAAACCCATACCAGGGCGACCAATAATGGTGTTACAAACCATAAAAACAATCCTGCTATAAGAAATAAGCAAAAACTAAATATCATAATCAATAGAGGCAGTGTTGAATAATAAATTATAATCCGGCTGATATGCTTCCATAACCTCACCATTGTCCATGAACCTGTACCGTTAATCCTCTTATGGTGCTTAACCATAAAACACTTTGTTTTTTGTGCTTCACGTGCCAGTATAGCATCCAGAAAGGGATAGGGATATCCGTTGTCATGCAACCTTCGAGCCAGCTGACCCTTCACCAGTCGTAGCGATGAAAAGTTGCTATTTAATCCCTTAACTGTATATTTTAGTGTAAGGTGTAATATTTTAGATAAAAAGCGTCTTGCATATGGCTGTTGATACTTTTCCGGAATACCATAAACAAGATCAGCGCATGTCTGTACCTGTTCTGCTATTAACTTGTTTATCTCTTCAGGATAATATTGCATATCTTCATCAAGGGTAACCACCAAGTCTCCTTTGGTTTTTGCAAATCCACACATCAATGCATGATGCTGTCCATAATTCTTTTTAAGTTTAACGCCTCTGATACGGCTGGGGTAAGCCTTTTTAAGTTCTTTAATAACCCCCCATGAATTGTCTTTCCCCTGATCAAATACAAGAATTATTTCATACTCAGTTATACCTTCAAAAACTGCACTTATACTATTTACTAAAGTGGGCAGGGTATGCTCACCGGCATAAACAGGAATGACAATAGAAAGATTCAAGACCGATCTACATTAACGTATTTCAAAGCATCAGGACCGGTATGGAAAATAAGATCCAGGATTGTTACACCATGTTCAAAAGGAGGATAAAACTGTCCATATTCCGGATAATTGCCGTAATCCAACCATTCCACTTTAATTCCTTCTCTTATAAACAATTCCTCATTAATATAATTTCTAGCAGCAGGTCCTGTTAAATAGTGTGTTGCCTCCATTATTTGGCACATTTCTATTAAATTCCTGTTTTTCTCTCCTTTATCAGGATAATGGGGTTCTTCAAGTAATGGGGTGTTGATATTTAGCATGTTACAGATTTTACTAATAAACAGGTGATTGATGTCTACTAGATAAT
>Ga0307991_1002913_pt1 | contig 11343 bp, 7 predicted proteins | sample EllFjometagen131_FD_203146 | JGI IMG/M metagenome (GOLD analysis project Ga0307991, IMG submission 203146) | Marine microbial communities from Ellis Fjord, Antarctic Ocean - #131 | ecosystem: Environmental > Aquatic > Marine > Unclassified | place: Southern Ocean | collected 2014-10-08 | reverse complement strand
CTTTGTTGCGCTGCATTCTTCGTTTCTTCAAAGTACGCTAAGTACTAATCATCACTCAGGATTTGCGCGCCTCGAATTTGGAACTTTTTTCTTTGCCATCCGAATCTGACTTTTTACGAGAGCATCATAATTAACAACCAAATTCACCAAGCCGTTTGATTTAGCATACCAAAAATTTATTCTTGACATTTTATCGAAATATGGATATTTTTCCATCAAACGCTGGAAGCATACCTTGGCACCAAATGATGGGGGTTCCAACCCGCCCTTTAAGCAATCATTTACGGCCAGGTGTCGCTTCACAAAAAAAATTCACGACAAACCAATCAAAAACACCGACCCCACAATCATTTTTTGGAGGCAATTTCATATGGATTTTAAACTCAACAAATCACAAAAAGAAATTCAAAAAGCCGCATGGGAGTTCGCCAGGGGAGAATTTGACAAGGAACGTATCATTGAATTATCAAAAAAACAGAAAATCCCCGATAATATAATCGAAAAAGCAGGGGAACTCGGCTTTATCGGCATACATTATTCAGAAGATGTTGATGGCGGGGGCATGGGGTTATTCGAACATATTCTTGTGTGTGAAACTTTCTGCCGAAAGGATTCCACGCTGGGGTCTGCCCTGATGTTTTCCGGATATGGTGCGGAATGTCTCCTTAGAAACGGGGGAAAAAGCTTAAAAGAAAAATTTCTTCCACAAATCGTAGACGGCCAGCTCACATCCACCGGCGCCTTTCTGGAACCAAAACAAGGCTATGACCTGACAAAGGTTTCGACAACAGCCGAACCGGACGGTGAAGAATGGGTTCTTAACGGGAAAAAAACACTGGTGCCGGCCGGCAATACCGCCGGAATTTATGTGGTGCTGTGCCAGACAGAAGCACGGACAGCGTCAGGTGCTGATCCTTTATGCGGAATGTCCCTGATACTTGTAGCGGCCGACACTGACGGCATATCCGTCGACAACGTCAGCCAAAAAATGGGGGGACGCATGATGCCGTTTTCGGACATCACATTTGAAAATGTGCGTGTTCCCGGATCAAACCTGATCGGAAAACAGGGCAACGGGTATGCGCTGACGCAAAATTTTTTCATGGAAAACAGAATACAAATTGCCGGCCTGGCACTGGGAACCGCCCAGGGCGCTTTTGACCGGGCACTGGACTACGTCAAACAAAGAGAACAATTCGGAAAAAAACTGGCCCAGTTTCAGATCACCCGTCATAAACTGGCGGATATGGCATCAAAAATCGAAGCCGCCCGCTACATCACGTATCATGCGGCCTGGTGTTTTGATAATAAAACGATTGAGCCGCACCAGGCGTCTATGGCTAAAATGACAGCCGCCCGGGCTGCCATGGAAGTCTCGGATGAGGCCATCCAGTTGCTGGGCGGGTATGGATACATGACCGAATATGAGGTGGAACATTTTTTTCGGGATGCAAAGCAGGCAGAAATTTTCCAGGGGCCACCGACCATACAAAAAGACATTATCGCAGACAGCATTATCGGTAAGCTTAAATAAACCCCACGCATTCATGGAGACCATATAATGGATATTTTACACTATACGGATGAACATAAAACATTCAGACAGCGCCTGCAAACCTTTCTGGAAAAAGAAGTCACCCCCAATGTGGACCAATGGGAAAAAGACCATATTGTTCCCAAAACAGCCTGGCAAAAAATGGGCCGGGAAGGTTTTCTCTGTACATGGGCATCCCCGGAATACGGCGGAATGGACGGTGATTTCCTGTACTCCGTGATTGTCGCAGAAGAAATGGCGAAAACCAATCACACCGGACTTTGCAGTATGTTGCATAGTGATATTGTCGTGCCATACCTCAATTCGTTTGGTTCGAATGAACAGAAAAAAAAATACATGCCCGGCTGCATATCCGGAGATATCATTACCGCTGTTGCCATGACCGAACCGGATGCCGGCAGTGATCTGGCCGGCATGCAGGCAACCGCTGAAATCGATGGGGATGAAATTATTTTAAACGGCTCCAAAACATTTATCACCAACGGCATTAACGCGGACCTTGTCATTGTTGCCGCCAAAAACCCGGCTGAAACAAACGTATATCAGGCCGTATCCCTTTATCTGGTTGAAGACGGCACCCCTGGTTTTAAAAGAGGCCGTCAGCTTGATAAAATGGGATTTTACAGCCAGGACACGGCGGAGCTCTTCTTTTCCAACTGCCGGATTCCCAAAGAAAATATTTTGGGCCAGCAGGGCATGGGCTTTATGATGCTGATGGAAAAACTCCAGCAAGAACGCCTGATGTGTGCCATTGGCGGTCAGGCAGCGGCAGAATTGATGTTGAAATGGACCATTGATTACTGTAAAATCCATACTGATGCATCCGGCAAGCCCTTTTCAAAAAGCCAGGCCAATCAATTCGTCATTGTTGAAATGATGACGGAAGTCAAACTGGGAAGAGCTTTTTTGGATCAACTCATTGCCGGACATGCTGCCGGTGAAAATGTGGTCGTTGAAACATCAATGGCCAAATACTGGATTACGGATCTTGACAATAAAATCGCCAGTCGCTGCCTGGATCTTTTTGGTGATTTCGGGTTAACTGAAGACTGTCCCATTGCCCGTGGCTTGAGGGATGTTCGGGTCTTGTCAATCTTTGCCGGTACCAATGAGGTTATGAAAGGAATCGCCGCAAAATTCATGGGACTTTAACAGGGTGTGAAAAACTATTGCGCTTAACCATGCGGCGTTAAAATTAGGCTCAAAATACTCATTTATAAATATAAACTCCGCTTTTTCGCCTTATTTTGCCTTGTCTGATCTGCGCTCATGACGTTTTTCATCATCCTGTTACCATTCAATTAACCTTTGGAGAAAGGACTTATATCATGAAAAAAGCTTTAGTGACCGGTGCCGCTGGCTTTATCGGTTCCCATGTGGTTGCACAATTGCTCGAAAAGAATATTGAGGTGCGCGCTTTTGTTAAGCCCAAAGAAAATACGGCCAATATCAAGGGTCTTGATATTGACATCATGGAAGGCGATATCTTAAACAAACAAAAAGTGGAAGAAGCGGTGAAAGGGGTGGATACGATTTTTCATCTGGCGGGCATTTATGCCATCTGGATGGAAGACTGGAAATGGATCTATGAGGTTAATCTCAAAGGCAGTCGGAATATATTATGGGCGGCTTTAAAAGCCGACCACATTGACCGGGTAGTGTATACCAGCTCCATGGCCGCCCTCGGCACAACAACGGGGAAAAAACCAAGCAACGAAGACACGCCTTTTAATCAATACGATTTAGGCAGTCACTATGTTCTGACCAAATATCTCTCCCAGCAGGAGGCCATCGGATTCGCGCAAAACGGTCTGGATCTGGTGGTGGTGAACCCGGCCTTTCCGTTCGGTATCAATGATATCGCCCCGACACCGACCGGAAAAATGATCATTGATATTGTTTCCGGACTCAATCGGACCGCCTTTAGCGGCGGCATCAATATCGTGGATGTCCGGGACGTCGCCAAAGGTCATATCCTGGCTGCGGAAAAAGGAAAAACCGGTGAACGCTATATATTGGGCAACAAAAATGTCACCATTCCAGAATTCATGAAAATGGTCCATAAAGCCCATACCGGCAATGAAAAAGCATTTTTTCCAAAAGTGCCGACCAGCGTTTTGAAAGGCGGTACCTATGCCCTCTCCTTATGGGCAAACCATATCAGCAAAAAACCACCCCTATCCACCCCGGTGGAAGTCACTTATGCCGCCAATTACCTGTATGTTGATAACGCAAAAGCCAAAAAAGAACTGGGGCTTAAATTCAGACCTGTAGAAGATTCCTTAAAAGAATCAATCGCCTGGTTCAAAAAAAAAAATATGATCTCATCCTAAAGAGGAATTAGATATGCCTGAAAAAACCGTTCTAATCAATAAAAACAACAAAATATGTACGTTGACGTTAAATCGGCCCGGGGTGATGAACGCTTTGAATGATGACGTGACCCGCGAACTCATGGCCGCCTTTGACCAAATCGCTTCAGATGAGGATATTCACGTGGTAATCCTTGAAGGGGCGGGGAAAAACTTCACCACGGGTGCGGATTTTTCACTATTTTATGAAAATCATTCCGTTACGGAATGGCTGGAAGGCATGCAGTTTCTCAGCCGCCTGATTCGCAGAATTCGGGAAGTCCCCCAACCCGTTATTGCAAAGCTGAGAGGGGCGGCATACGGAGGTGGATCAAACCTGGCACTGGCTGCGGACTTCGTCATTGCGACACATGATGCCCGGTTCTGCGAAAACTTTATTCATCTCGGGGTTATCTTAGATAGCGGCGGGACTTACTTTCTTCCCCGCCTTGTCGGTCTTGTTAAGGCAAGGGAAATCGCGTTTTTAGGAGAAGAAATTACCGGAAAGGCCGCCGCCGAAATGGGGCTGATTTATAAATCGGTTTTAAACGACGATCTTGACGGTGAAGTCATGACACTGGCCGGAAAGCTGGCCCAGAAATCCTTAACAGCGCTGGCACTGATCAAGCAGGGCCTTGAAACCAGCTTTGACAACGCCTTAAAAGAAGTCCTGGACTGGGAGGCCGCTCATCAGACAATCATGCTCCAGTCGCCGGAGCATAAAGCCATTGTCAAAATGTTTTTAGATGCTAAAAAACAGCACAAAGAACAAGCGAAAAAATAAAAACAGCTACTTTGATCACGGTGCCAGGAAACATACTGCTAAAAAAACACACAGCACCAGAACCATCCCCGTACAAATGGATAATTCTATTTTCACTACAACCATTAATATTGACAAACGCGCAAAAAGTCGGATTCCGATGGCAAAGAAAAAAGTTCCAAATTCGAGGCGCACAAATCCTGAGTGATAATTAGTACTTAGCGTACTATGAAGAAACGAGGGATGCAGCGCAACAAAGAATTTGAACTTTTTACGAAGCCATCAATATTTATATTTACATATTATCCTGAATGGACTCATTCTCATATTTAAATTGCAAGAAAACAAAAAGCCGGGGGTTGGAAAGCCAGAGGTGTTGCGACTTGGGGTTTGTGAAAACCTTTCATAATTATTCTTGGTCCTGATTTCCCCCAGATATATGAGGCCGTACATTGCTTGATATAGTGCCACCACCAACATCCAGTTCCGCATTGAAGAATTCAATAGCTTGAAGGATTTTTTCAAAAAGCCTATATTCGTTAATAAAAATAAATCATTTGCATTTGAAACAACATTTAGCGGAAAGGAATACGCAAAAAAAATCAGAAATTGGAAATCGCACAATTACGAAGTGATAATTTGGCCCTGGCCATTGTTTCGGCCAATTCTATTCAGTGCCGGGTATGGAAACCCGGCCTACACCCATGTTCATATGCATCGCAATGTAGGTCGCGTTTCTTACGCGACACAATCAATGGCCGAAACGAGGACCAAGGCCGATAATTTATTACCTTAAACTTCCATCAATTGATTTGGCCATTGAACGTGTGAAATTAAGAGTCACTCAGGGAGGGCATATTGTGCCGGAAAATGTTATAAGACGATGGTATGATCGGAGTTGGGAAAATTTTCAACATATTTATAAACATCTGGCTGATTCCTGGACTATTTTTGATACATCCGGGAAAGCACCAGTAATTTTAGAAGAGTCAGGGAATAATTAATGAAAAAATATTATAAATACTCGATTTACGGTTTGACCTGTTTTATATCTGTTCTCGCCCAATCGTCCAGATCAGGAATGGGTTATTTTTAATTTGCTATTAAAGCGACAAATTGTTTATTCTAACTTTTGTGTTTATAATATTTATTGTTGAATTCACAATTCAAGATGTGACACTTTTTTCTTTTGATCCATTCAGCATCAATATTTATGAATCATCAGCAAGCGCTCTGTACATCAAACTGGTTGCCAAATAAATCAGGATAAAGAAATGATCGATCACCCGCGATATCCGAGCCCGGGTTCGGATACAGACCGCCAGGCAAAAATGGAACATCTTAAACAAATCCCGCTGTTTTTTGATCTGACATTAGATGAAATCAGTCAATTCAGTGATTTTATTTCTGAAAAAAAATTTTTAAAAGATGACCGGATCATCAAGCAGGATGCCTTAGGTAAATCATTCTTTATTCTAATAAAAGGAAAACTGGAGGTCTTTCGCCTGGGCGAATATGACGAAGTGATCTCACTGGGATATGTTCTGCCCGGCGAATGTATCGGCGAGATGGGATTTTTCTCCGATGGCCGGCGTTCTGCTTCCATTACGGCGGCTGAAAATTCCTGCCTCATTAAAATCAAATATCTTGATTTGGAAAAAGCATTTGATTTTATCCCCAAATTATCCAGAAACTTTTTAAAAATCATTACCCGGCGGCTTCACAACTCCAACCTCAGATTCCAGGACACGGTCGTTAAGTCCCGGCACCTGGAATCCACGTTTACGGGATTTCGAAACCTGATTGACTTGTCGCAAGTCCAAAAATATCGACTGGGCATTGAAGGACTGATCGAACGGGTGGTGATAACCGCCAGCAGTGTCTTAAAAGCCCAGCGGGCGTCATTATTTCTGATGGATCCGGTGGAAGGGGAACTGTGGTCCAAAGTGGCTGAAGGCGAGACGCATCGGGAAATCCGCATACCCGTCGGCACCGGAATCGCCGGCTGGGTTGCTCAAAACGATCAGATGGTAAATATAAAAGACGCTTACAATGATCCGCGGTTTAATCCGGTGGTTGACAAGCGCACCGGCTTTAGGACCCACAATATTCTGTGCGGTCCGGTTAAAAATCTCGACGGCGAAATCGTCGGCGTGATCCAGGTCATTAATAAGCAGGGCCGCGATTTTGACAAGTCCGATGAAGAACTTTTCAGGGCCTTTGCTTACCAGACAGCCATTTCCGTGGAGAATTTTTACTTGTACAGCAAGATGTCGACCAACTGCCGAAAAATGGGTTTATTTCTGGATATTTCCATGTCTCTGTCTGAAACACTGGAATTAACCCCATTGATTAAAAAAATTGTTTCCATCATCACCGAACTGATCCAGGCAGACCGAACGTCTCTTTTTCTTCTGGATAAGACAAAAAATGAACTGTGGGCAAAAGTGGCCCAGGGTACCGACATTTCGGAAATACGGATTCCAGCGGACACCGGGATGGCCGGATATACAGCGACCACCGGACTGACCGTCAACGTAAAAAACGCTTACGAGGATCCCCGATTCAATCCTGAATTTGATCAATGCACAAAATACAAAACCAAAAGTATTCTCTGTGTCCCTTTAGTCAACCGCCACGGACAGATCATCGGGGTCACCGAATCAATCAATAAAAAAACGGGTCAATTCACCTTTGAAGACGAAGAATTTTTAAAAGCCATTTCCTCACAAATAGCCGTGGCACTGGAAAACGCCCAGCTCTATGAACAAACGCTGGACATGAAGGATTATCTGGAAAGCATCCATCAGAGCATCACCAACAGCATTATCACACTGGATAACCATTTCAAAATCATCACAGCCAACAAATCCGCGATGGAATTCTTTGATTTAGACCATGGAAGCATCATTTTTGCGGACATACGGAATATCCTGGGAGAGAAAAACGAATCTCTGGTTGAAAAGCTGAATACTGTCTATGAATTTCTTCACACGGTGGTGGAATACGATACCCTGATCCATTTAAAGGCCGCTGAAAAATATATCAACATCAACTTTGTGCCGTTGATGGACACCCACGGAACATCAAAAGGCCAGGTGTTGATATTTGAAGATATCAGCCTGAAAAAACGAATGGAAAATACGTTAACCCGTTATATGTCAAAGAATATAGCGGAAAAAGTTTTAAGTGATCCTAAGAAACAGGGCCTTGGCGGTACAACCAACAAGGCGACCGTCCTTTTTTCGGATATCCGCGGATTTACAGGTATTGCCGAAAAACTCTCCCCGAAACAGAGTGTGGAGTTTCTCAACAAATACTATACGTTGATGTTTGACATTGTATTTATTAACGGCGGGGTTCTGGATAAATTCATCGGCGATGCCATCATGGCGGTTTTCGGGGTTCCCTACACCAAAGAAGATGATGCAAAACGGGCGGTTAAAACCGCACTTGAAATGGTCCGCGCCCTTGAAGCGTTTAACAACGAAATTGCAGCGCTCGGTATTGATCCGATCAGCATTCGAATCGGGATTTCCACCGGGAGAGTGCTGTCCGGCAATATCGGTTCGGAAAAAAGAATGGATTACACGGTGATCGGTGACAGCGTTAATGTGTCTTCACGGTTAGAACCCCTGAACAAACTTTACGGCACCACCATACTGATTGAAGAAAATACCAACCAGGAAATCAAAGATTCTTTTCTGACCCAACCGATCGATCTTGTCATTGTCAAAGGCAGCTCCCGGCCCATTGAAATTTTTGAAGCTTTGGGAGATCAGAATTATGAACTTCCGCCTGAAAAGAAACAATTCGCCGAAGGCCTGAAATATTACCGGCAGCGAAATTTTTCAGAGGCAAAAAAATATTTTAATCTCAGCCGTCTGACTGACGGCCCCAGCAGGACTCTTTACGACCGATGCCTGCAATATATGGACACACCGCCCGCACAAGACTGGGACGGCGCGTGGGTCGCCCGACATAAATAAAAACCCCTGAAGCATTATTCAACAAAAATGGGGGGTCAAATCTTTAGTCTTGAAAATTAATTCAAGACTAAAGATTTGACCCTTAACCACACAATTGGTTCGGCTTTTTCATACTGATCAGAATGAATGAGAAAAAAATGTATGTCAAAAGATTTTATCAAAAGTAAAATAATCATTTCCTGATGGCTCAAAAACAACAGTATTGCAAAAATTTTCTGAGGCGAACACTGTCGATAAGAACAATCAACATTCTTCGTTTTTCTGGCATACAACATCTTAATTGAGAATTTTTGCCGAATTTTTAAAAAAACTTCGAATTGCTATTGAATTCTTCAGTGAATGGCTGAATTTTAATGGTGATGACTGTTGAACGTTTGAGGGAAGTGGAAAATATTAATATACCGGAATAGCACCGCAATTTTTGGTCGTATTCAAGGCGCGTCAACAGGCGCATAACTAGTTATGTAACTGTTGATACAACGAAGAAGACGACCAAAAAGGCAAACAAGTTTGATATATTAATATTTGGAAGTTCCCTAAGATCACTTGCCCGCCTTGAAGTCCATTTAAAATCGGATGCAAGCTGCGGGTCAAGTGAATCGACTGGTTCGATCAAAGCATAAAAATTTACAACTTTTTCTTCTCAAACCAAAAAAACACCGCTATTACGCCCACCCAAAATATCGGAACAATTACCCACTGCGAAATATCCAGTGCTTCGGGCAATCCTATTTTTCCGAAATCCTTCCAGGACAGAACTGTTGCTTTAAAAAAGGGATAGAGTTCTGCATAGAATGCTGCCCCAACCAGCATGCCTATTATGGCAAACACCGCATGCCAGCGGCCTTCGCCCAAAGCGCCTAATGATGTGCCAGGGCAGAAGCCCATGATCGCCCACCCAGCGCCGAATAATGCTCCCCCGAGCAAGACAGCGCCAACATTCATTGGCTTATAGCTCAAGGTTATGATCTCAAGATTCGAGAGCAGGAGTATCCCGACCATTCCCACCAGAATTGCCGAAAGCATGAATTTTAAGATCGTCATGTCCTTCAGAAGCATTGCTCCGACTTGTTTGTCGAAGCGAAGGACACGACCTTTTTGTAGTAGAAAACCGAATAAAACGCCTGTGAAAAGTCCCAACCATTGACCGGTATTCATGATATCCTCCTTCCATAAACGATATGAGCGATCAAAACGCCCACACCAAAAAACATAACCAAAGCCACAAAAGAGCTTACCGACAATTGCATCATTCCACTGAGACCATGTCCGCTTGGACAGCCACTGGCCAAGCGAGCGCCGATCATGGCAATAATCCCACCCACGAATGCCCCGACTGCCCGCTTCCAGATCGATGTGCCAAATCGATCCGCCCACGTGGGCGGAACAGCTTCCAGCCGAAAGCTCTTATCCATAATGGATGAAATAAAGGCACCCAGGAGAATCCCGATAACCAGCATAAACTGCCAGTCAACACGAACCTTTGTTTTGGTGTAATACTCGTTTGAAACCACATGATCCGCTGCAATTTCATGCTCCAAAAGACCGGCAGCACGAACGAACGTCGTGGACGCTCCTAAATAGCTGGTCTTGCCCATCAATTGTGTGGTTGCAAGGACTGAAGCAATGGCCAGGAGACCTAAAAGTGCTCCGGCAAGGTAAGGACTCCATCCACCATCATCTGTTTTCCATTTCATTTTCATTCTCCTCTCTTGATTTATGTTTTTTGAATTCGAATGCCGATGTTCACCAGCCCGCCTACCAGTTTGGCAATCAACTTTGATGGCTTCGTAAAAAGTCCAAATTCTTTGTTGCGCTTCATCCTTCGTTTCTTCATGGTACGCTAAGTACGAATCATCACTCAGGATTTGCGCGCCTTGCCGATTTTAAGATTGGTGGAGCTTTTTTCTTTGCCATCCAAATCTGACTTTTTACGAGTCTGTCAACTTTGTGTGTTGTAATCTGTAGAATATAGCTCAAGAAAACGCGCGTGCTTGCGGGTCTGGTTGAACGATTCGTTCGGCGATTATTTGTCGATTAAGTGGTTGAGAGAAAGCCGCTTATTTGAACGGTTTGATTTCGGATCAATAGGATTTATAATCCCGTATCAAATTCGAGAAGTTCCCCTCTGGCGATGCTCAGTTCATCTGACACAAGGAGTGGTTCATCCATTCCGTCCAGCATGACACTCAATTGATACGAACCGGGGTTAACAATATAGGGTCGCCATAAGGCCCATCCGTTTCCTTCCTTTTGAACATTTAATATCGTTTTTCCACCACCAGTTGTTTGCAGCTGCCAGCCAATAACAGATGAATCCTGGGCCTCTTTAACTTTGATACCGGTATCAATAGTTACAACGCATTCACCGGATTCCGGGACAGTATAAGTATCCGAGACGAACAATGGTGCTTTAGGCTTTTTATCCCGAGACATCTCAGGATAAACAGCAAAATTATAACTGCCGGCAGGAAGAGGTTTTGGTTTGTAGAAATAATAGGCATTTCCACTCTTGGCAATAAGGGTAAGGTTGAAATCGGGGTCATCGGTTTTTGTGATGGTTAATCGGTGTGCTGGAATCCTTTCCATAGGTTCGGATATGTTGATTATAAAAAGTCCAAGTTTTACCTCGGTAATTTCGCCTCCATTTATTTCGTAGATTCCATACGATACTTCAGAGTCGGG
>Ga0307991_1002910_pt1 | contig 11347 bp, 10 predicted proteins | sample EllFjometagen131_FD_203146 | JGI IMG/M metagenome (GOLD analysis project Ga0307991, IMG submission 203146) | Marine microbial communities from Ellis Fjord, Antarctic Ocean - #131 | ecosystem: Environmental > Aquatic > Marine > Unclassified | place: Southern Ocean | collected 2014-10-08 | reverse complement strand
AAAATTCCTTTGTCTTTATAGGCCTGGTTATATCTCTCAGTCTTCATCGCATAGGCCTTTATTTTTCAATCTTTGCTTCATGGCGCCGGTTCGTTATTTGATAATTTGTAAGCGTTCACAGAACGCTGAAATTAGAAAATAGAAATTGGAAATTTGGCCTTGATGCTTTTGCACTGTTGATGAAAGCATTCAATTTTGGGCCGAGTTTTTCAACTATTGCTTTGAACGGCTATCACGTATTAAAGGCGTGTCAGGCCCTATCTGATAATTCTTCTGCCAGTTTGTAAACATTCAACTCGTAAACTCGTTTCATCCCTGCCAAATTTCTATTTTCCAATTTCAAGTTTCAAGCCGTAAACGGCTACGATAATTTTAAATAGGTTGCATAAAGAATATTTATGCCGTTCAAGCCATTACTTGTAACGATTTAAATGTCATCAGCAGGATAATTTACCGGATCAAAATATGATTTTGCCTCCCCAACAGAAAAAAGGGAGCCTGTAATTAGAATTAGGTCCCTTTTACCGGCCAGCTTTTTTGCCCTTTCAATTGCTGATGATACAGGGAAATGGACCTCTCCAGGTTTTTTAAACTTTTTAGCCATTTCCATTAAGCTATAAGGATCCTCCGCCCTGTAATAGTCCGGCTTAGTGAATATAACCATATCAGCTATGGGTACAATCTTTTTGAGGATATTTGAGATATCTTTATCTGCCATAATGCCCAAAATCAGAATTAATTTATCAAAATCAAAATCATTTCTAATTGATTGTGCAAGAGATCTCATGGCCGGTGGATTATGTGCCCCATCAAGGATAATTGCAGGATTGGTGGAAACGTCCTCAAGTCTTCCAGGCCATACAATATCATCTAAACCTAATCTAACATATTCACTTGAGATGGAAACACCCTTAGATTTAATTATTTCCAGGGCCAGCAGGGCAAGGGCGGCATTTCTGTATTGAAATCTACCCTTAATGCCGATTTTTAGCTTAGAAAATCTTTCTTTAAGGCCATAATACCCAAACAATCCTGTCGGTAATCTTTTATATCCAACACTGCTCCCTACCCTCCAAAAGGGTGCGCTATTTTCTCTACACAGGGACTCAAACAATTTAACCACATTAGGTTGAGTTACAGCGGTTACTAAGTCTATTTTCTTTTTTATTATGCCGCCCTTTTCCCTTGCAATCTCTAAAATAGTATTACCCAAAAATCCCTGGTGATCTAAGCCTATATTTGTAATAACAGAAACCATTGGTGTAATAATATTTGTTGCGTCTAATCTACCACCCATACCGGCTTCCATAATACCAAAATCAATTTTATTTCTGTAAAAGTAGATCAGCGCCATTGCAGTTGTTAGCTCAAAAAATGTTGGAGGCTCCTTCTCGTTAGATGCCTGTTTTAGTTCCCTTATAAGCAAGGATGCATCATCTTTTTTCATAAATTCCCTGTTAATCCTAAATCTTTCGGTAAAATTAGCCAGATGAGGAGAAGAGTAAAACCCAACTTTATAGCCGGATTTCATAAGTATAGATTCAAGCATGGCCCCCACAGACCCTTTGCCGTTAGTGCCGGCAATATGAATGTATTTCTGGCCATGGTGAGGGTTGCCAAGCGCCTTTAGAAGATTGGATGTCTTTGACAAGCCGAATTTTATCCCATATTTTTGAAGGTCATAAAGCCATGACAGCTCTTCCTTATAATGTAAATTCTGTTTGTCGGTATCTTTCTCTTGTTTCCCCATATTTGTCTCCTGAAACGGTTATATAACCTAATCCCATTTACAAAACCACAGGAATTTTACCACAATGATCGCTCGCTTACGCTTTTCAATCTAAAGTGGGTCGGCTATTGGGTTGATTCATTTTCAAAAGCTTACCTTTTATTCAATTATCAATTACTCAGATAAAATATCCATTTGTTTCTAAATTTTTTCTAATTTTAAAAAATCAGTAAATGAAGGGCATCCTCAAACATTACCTTCCCACATTAATTGAAAAAGTTTACGGAGGTCTTCCTCTCTGCACACACATGGGGTAGTTTGTATGTTTGGATCAGAAATACCGAGTTTAACCAAGGCGTCCATTCCTTCATTCATCTTCTTCTCTGTTATACCGGCCTCCTTCAGGCTTAAAGGCTCCCCTATTTTTCTTGCCAACTCCCTTATTTTCTGTATAAACCTGTGTATTCCTTTCCGGGCCGACTCAGCGTCTATGCCTATAAATTTAGCAGCAGAGCTAAGCCTTTCCACCGGGTCAGGAGCGTCAGGAATGGGTGGTTTTGAAATGATATACTCAAGCGAATAAGGCAGCGCTATCCCTACTGACCTTCCATGGGGTAGGTGAAACAAGGCGCCTACCGAATGCGCCAATGCATGGGAAAGTCCAGTGTTGCTATTTCCGAACCCTAACCCTGCCATAGTGGCAGCATTCTGCATCTTCTCCCTGGCAATCAAATCGCTGCCGTCATGGCATGCCTTAGGAAGCCAATCAAAGGCCATTTTCATTGACTGCAGGCAAAGACCATCGCTAAAGTCAGTTTGCAGCCTGGATGTATAACCATCCACAGCATGCCCGATAACATCCATTCCGGTGCTCGAAGTTAGGGCTTCTGGCATCCCTACTGTAAGTTCCGGATCCAGGACTGATATATCAGGGACAATATCATTATGGACGAGCATGATTTTTTTATGTCTAACTGAATCTGTAAGCACAGCCACCCAAGTTACATCTGATCCAGTGCCACTCGTCGTAGGGATTGATATAAATCTGGCTTTCCGGCGCAAATTCAATTGGGCTTTTGGGACAATAGATCGATCTGGATCAGAAGACCCCAGGTCTGGTCTCTCATAAAATACCCATGCTGCTTTCGCTGTGTCTATAGCGGATCCCCCGCCAAAACCTATTACCCAATTGGGGTTAAAATCGAGAAGAAACTTGCTGCCGGCAAATGCCACTTCAATCGACGGATCAGTCTCTGCGCCATCCCAAATCTTTACTTCACACCCAGCAGCTCTCACCGTCTCTACGAGCTTGTCGATAGACTTTACCATGGCTTTATCTGTGATCACCGCTGCCTTGCCTCCCTTACCTGCAAGCTCATAGCCTAATCTCCTCAATGCGCCCCTGCCAAAAATAACCTTTGGACTAAGAAAATATCGCACCTCTATACTCCGTGTTTTGATAAACTTCTGCTTCTAAATTTTAAGGATTCTTTTGTTTCTCTTTTTTCTTGTGTCTGATGAAAAAGTGTATCCTATCCGCATTTATTACATTAATCACAATACAACGTCCTCTTTACCCTTTAACTAAAGAAGCGCCTATTTTCCTAAATAGTTATTTTCCAGTGCCTTGACCAGGTTGGTCATTACTGTATAAAAAGGCACGGATATCCCCATTTCACGCGCGTATTCCACCATTTTTCCACCTAAAAAATCAATTTCAGTTGGGCTTTGGTTAGATATGTCGTAGCACATTGAATCTTTATGAACACCTACCTTTTCCAGATATTCAAACATCTGTTTAAGGTATTCCTCTCCGAAATCATATCCCTTTGCCTTGGCCACGGCAAGCGACTCCTTAAAGCAGGCATCAGCGATTTCTCTTGTCGGTGAAAAATCCAAGGCATCCTTGATCGTTTTATCTGTGACTGCGCATATAGAGGCCATTGTGCATTTCATGATCATCTTTTTCCACACAAATAGCTTAATATCTTCGACGAACTCCGTATCCAGTCCACCATCCGTGAGCAGGTGAGCTATTTCTTTGCCACGCCCACGATTCTCCGGAACAAGGCACCCTAAATGATTAGGGCGATTAAAAAATGCCGCCTCAATCTCACCTGGGCCCTTAAATGCCACGCCATAATTCAAACTCATGCGAAATACTGAATCAGGTCCAAATCTTTCCGCAACAAAATCCTCAGTACCCAAGCCATTATGTGTGCTAACAATTTGTGTTCCAGGCTTGACTACACCCTCCAATTCATCCAAGACGTGAGGAAGAACAAATGTCTTTGTGGAAATAAAAATGAGACAGGGATTGTATTTCTTTATGTCAGAAATTCGATCATGAAAGAATCTTACCGGTACAGAAGAATAAGAAATCGCCCCCGAGATGTTGATCCCCTTCTTTAGAAGGATTTCTCCCATGTCGGGTGCAGGATCTATTAAAATAGTTTCCGGGTTCTTGCTGAGCAGGGCAGCAGCCAAGGTCGCACCAGTTGCCCCAACACCCAGAACGACAACTCTACAGTTTTCCATATTTTTTCCCTCCTATTATTATTCCTTTGCGGCTAAATCAAGTTATCTCATATATTTTTAAGAATAATCATCAAAAAATAGACGATTTCAACAATTAAATCACTATCTTCGGAATTTAAATCTCCCACCAAAACCAAAACAATGCAAGCTATATGCACAGCTTTTTTTATCCTGTACTATCAATTTGTTACCTTAGGTTGAACGCATCTCAGAAAAAAAGGAATTGTTTATGAGTAAAAATGCGATACAATGTATTTTGAATGATAGATAACATACGAAAAGACTACGTGTAGCCCAATATTCTTTTATTTTTACAGGATACTCAATTTTATTGGTTTATTACAATCAGTTTTCATGTTGATTGTCAATAGATTGAGATTTGGGCTAAATTTTTTGTTGAGGTGTATTAAAATAGCCAGGTGGGGACAGAAGAGTAGGGCCAGACCTCGGAATGAGTTTCCATATTTCTGGAGCAATGATTAACCAATCGAATGGAGAATAATGGCCAAGGTTGCCACAGGTCTTGATAAATTTGAGGAAGGGTTCTGGAAAAGATTAAAAGGACGATCCCTGGGGTTGCTTGCTAACCAGGCATCTGTCAATCGAAACCTTATTAGCACAAAAGATGTAATCTCCGGCCTTCTTCCCGGACAACTCAAGGTTGTAATCGGCCCTCAACACGGATTCAGGGGAGAGGACCAGGATAACATGATCGAGACTGATGAATATCTTGATCCTGATTTAAATATCCCGGTTTACACGGCCTATGGAAGCAAAATAGATAGATTGACTGACATTCTTGATAACATTGACCTGCTTATTATTGACCTGCAGGATGTCGGAACAAGGGTATATACATTTATTTCTACAATGCTTTACTGCCTCAGAGGGTGTGCTGCAAAAGGAAAAGGAGTTGTTGTATTAGACAGACCTAATCCTTTGGGGGGAGAAATTGTAGAGGGCAACATACTGCGACCCGAGTTTTTTTCCATTGTGGGACCTTTCAGTCTTCCCATGCGCCACGGGATGACTATAGGAGAAATGGCATATCTTTTTAAAGATGTCTTTGAGTTAGAATGTGATATTAATGTTGTTCCACTTGAAGGATGGACAAGATCAATGTTTTGGAATGATACCGGACTCAGGTGGATCATGCCTTCACCAAATATGCCCCTTTTTGAAACTGCCTTAGTTTACTCAGGCCAGGTTATATGGGAAGGAACAAACATATCGGAGGGAAGGGGGACATGCCGGCCTTTTGAAATATTTGGGGCGCCTTTTATTAATCCGTCGGATCTAAAAAAATCACTAAACACTAATAATACAGAGGGATGCTTACTCCAAGACTGTTCTTTTCGTCCTACATTTAATAAATGGAGTGGAAGCGTTTGTCATGGATTTATGATTCATGTTTTAAATCCCTATGTCTATCGGCCATACCAAACATCACTTGCCATTCTAAAGGGTGTTATAGAGACCTGCATAGATGATTTTTCATGGCGATCTCCACCCTATGAATATGATTTAGAGAGACCTCCAATAGATCTTATCTTTGGTGATTCTTCAGTAAGGGTTAAATTAGAAGAAGGGATTGATTTAGACAGCTTTTTGGAGGGGTGCTCCAAAGAAATAGATGGTTTTATTGAATCAAGAACACCATACTTACTTTATGAAGAATAATTTGTCATAGTTCACCGCTGAGTTCGCAGAGAACGCAGAGATAAGAGCTTTATAAAAATATTTCTGAAAAATAATAATTAAAAATCTGTGTCCATTTGCGTTGGTCTGCGGCTAATTTTACTTTAGTCTTTTTCTGGCTGTCTCCGCCTCTTTAGACTTTGGATACTTCTTAATTAGTTTTTTGAACAGTAATTTGGCCGTTGTCTTATCGCTTATTTTCTCGAATGATACCGCCTGTTTAAGCATGGCCGCAGGCACCTTGTTTCCCTTTGGATAGCCATCAATTACCTTTTGATATGCCAAAATTGCCTCTTCATAGTTTTTTAAGGCTCTATGGCATTCTCCAACCCAAAAATTTGCATTGTCCGCAAGGCTGGATTTAGGGTATAGTTTGAGAAATTCTTTAAACCCATCTATGGCTTTTTCATAAGAGCCGCTCTTATAATACCCTAATGTCGCATTGTAAATATCTGGCTCTGTTTGCGATTTTTTTTCAGACGCAATGGGTTGCTTTTGTTTTTTATCCGGGGCTGGTTGAGTTCTTTTCTTCCCAGCCTCTTTTTTGTCTGCTGAGCCGCTTAAGGCATAACTGTTTTCAATTTTTAAAACCCTTGATCTTAAGCCCTCTACCATATGAAGAAGCTCTTTGATCTGGGATACCATTGAATCTTCTTTTGTAGTGTCTACCTCTATGGCTCCTTTCATCAAATGCCTGCTCTCTTCAACCTTGCCGGTTAATTTCCGGACAATGTTTTTTATTTCTTCCATGTCCGCCTCAACCTGGGCAAAACTCAAACGGAGGGATTCCTGGTCCTTCTTTAATGCGATCTCTGTTTCCCTCGGCTTGCTTTCTGACGCCCTGATCGATTCCTTCAGGTCATTGATGGTCTTTTGAAATTCCATGCTGTCCTTTTTTGTTTGCCTTTGGATAGCATTAAGTTGATTGTTTAGGTAGATTGTATCTTCCTGAGATGCACATGAGACAATAAATCCAGTGGCCACTAAAATAAAAACTATAACTTTGATTAATTGATTGGTCATCTCTTCTTTCCAGTTTGTGATTTTAATATTATTTTGATTAATTTATTGACATTATACTACTATTTCTAATCTTTTTCATCACTATTCAGGTATATTTACTGATAGGATAATCGGCTTAATGCATGCTCTTTTTTATCACCCTGAAGCAAAGGGCCGGGATCATATGCTAAAAAGCACAATAGCTATATCCCTAACCCCTTGCCGATTCTAAGATAAATTTGTTTTTATTAGTCGGTTATTATTTCAAAGTCATCCCGTCTATTCTGGCTCCATGCCCCCTTGCTATGTCCTAACGCAAGAGGCCTTTCCTCGCCATAGCTAACAATCTCTATTTGGTCGGGAGAAACACCAAGAGAAACGAGAAACTTATTTGCGCTATTGGCCCTTCTTTCGCCTAAGGCAAGATTGTACTCGTTCGTGCCCCTCTCATCACAGTTTCCCTCAATCCTTATACGGACATTTGGATTATCTTTCAGGTAGTCTGCCTTTTCTTTTAAAATAGGCCTGTATTCCGGTCTGATAAAGGCTCTGTCAAAGACAAAATAAATTGCCTCGGCTTCAAAGTTTAAAGACTTTCTTTCCTGCCAGCGTTTCCTTGCTTCAGCTTCACTCTTCTTCGACTTTTCCAGCTCTTTAAGACGTTCAAGTCTAATTTTTTCTGCCTCTTCTATCCCCTCCTTCTTAGCTTCTTCGGTAGCAGATTTTTTCTTTTCAACCGTCTTTACTGCTGCGGGTTTTTTGATTATCTTCTCTTCTGTTATCAACTGTTTTTTTGCACATGACATCATTAAAAAAAGAGAAGACCATGCAAAAATCACCATTGTCCCTATAATTATTTTCCTCTTCATTATGTTTTTCCTCCCTGTATTTTGTTTATAAAAAAGGCATTATAAATATTTACTTATACGTTTATCACTCCTATTTTGCAATTTCAAGCTTTTAGATACAAAACGCTACAATTTTTAAAGAAATTTGTTCAATTTAATTATTAACTCAATACATAGCGGCAATCATCTATATGTGATATTAAAATTGCAAATATTTTTGATTAGCAGTATCTGCTCAGCAAATGACATCAACACTTAGCTTCAGTTCAGGGTTATTAATGAAAGAAACCTATAGGTCGAATAAGAGAATTAAAGACCGTCAGGACAGGGGAATCTCTTTTTTCGGCCGCAAATAATATGCATCATTTCATGTGGTGCAGATAACATTAAGTATCCTGCCCGGAAAAATTTAAAGGTTATTCTCTCATGGCAATACCATAGAAGATACACGGTTCTGCTTACCTTTGCGTAGAGAAACAAACAGGGATGCCTTATACACACTAAGACTATGTGTGTTGCGGCCATTCAAAAAGAGATTCCCCTGTCCTGATATATGGGCAAAGGTATTTAATATTTAATAATTTCATATCTTTGTGACTTAGTGCCCCTGGCCCAGACCTGGCTTTGCAAAGTAGTTATTTGATATAAAATCCTTGAAAAATCAATAACCAATATACAATATCCAAATAATGTCGCGCCAGGGCAGGCTTTGTGGCAATATACCAGTTATGATTATTATTATTTTTCTATATAAGCCCATGAAGGTGAAAATTGCTCACCTTCAGAAAACGTTATCTGCCTTTGATTTTTTCCATTAGCGTTGGCAATAAAAATATGATATTTCCCACCATTTCTATTTGAACTAAAGGCAATATATCGTCCATCCGGCGACCAGCATGGGTCCTCATTGTCTCCTTGATCTTTATTAAGCCTGCGTAAGCCACCTCCATCCGGCGAAATGGTATATATGTCAAAATTTCCGTCGGACGAACCGGCAAAGGCTATTCTGCCAGGCTTTGACCAGGCTGGTGAGGTGTTATAATTTCCCTGGTATGTTAATCTTTCCACCTCGTTGTTGTTTATATCAAGGATGTATATCTGGGGAGACCCTGATCTGTTAGAAACAAAGGCCATCTTTTTACCGTCCGGGGAAAAGGCTGGAGATACATCAATTCCCCAATTGCTCGTCAATCTTTTTAATGTTTTGCCTTCTGAATTTATTGTATAAATATCTGGATTTCCACTTATGGTAAGGGTAAGAGCAATTTCCTGTTCACCAGGCTTCCATGCGGCAGCAATATTTAATCCTTTTTTATCAGAGATTTTTGCAATCGATCCTTTTACCATATCGCGCATTAAAAGCACTGTGCCGGAATCAAGGAAGGTGGTGTAAAGCATTTTCTCCCCTGAAAGAGACAATTTTGGAGATATGGTTATTGACTTATAATGGGTTATTTGCCTCAGATTATGACCGTCAAAATCAGACATGTAAACTTCTTTGTTACCTGTGCCTGTGCCGGAAAACGCTATCTGGGTCAAAAACTGTCCCTGATGACCGGTGAGCATAAAGATGATGTCGTTTCCCAGTTTATGCATCAACTGCCTTGATTGGTTTATTGATCCCAATGCCCTCTTGCCATACAATTGCCTTCCGGAAAAGACGTCGAATAACCTTACTTCAACCTTAAGCTGTTTGCCTATACATTCATAGCCCCCCTTTAAAAGAAGCTCAGCGCCTACAGCAGACCAATCCTTAAAAATAATGCTGTCATGGGTGATTCCTGAACCTGGAGTCTCAATGAACGAATCTTTCTCCAAGGGATTAAAATAACCGCTCAGGTCAAAATCATTGGATATTATGGCGGCAAGCTCCCTGCCTAATTCAGGGTTTTGATTATGAGAACCTATATACTTAAGGTCAGGCACTGCAATGGGAATCCTCCGCATAGAGGGAGAGGTTATATCAATATAAAGCCTTCCATCTGCTCGCTCTGCGTGGAAAATTACGCCTACGCTTAAGACTAAAGTCCATATTATTGCGAGGAAAATAGCTTTATTGCTGGGCAAGATCATTAAGGTTAAATTTGATTTCAATTTCATCATAACTTTTCAGGTAACCAGGTGGAAATTTAGGCAGTGGGTCTGATTTCTCTATGGCCTTTGAAACAGAGGAATCGAATAGAAGGTTGTTTGATTTTCTCTTAAACAAGATCTTTAATATTTTCCCATCGCTTTTTACAGTTACTATAATGACCGCTTCCGGGCTTGTCACGTCTTTTAAACGAGAAAGGGCGGCAGGATATGACCAATTATTTTTTATAGCATTCTCCACTTCCATTTGATAAAGTTGAATGGATGTGCCGTCTCCGAAAGATACCCCTGACACCCCTCCTTTTCCTCCGTTAGACGATTCTCCGGTTCCTTCCCCGAGGATATCAGCTTTATTTTCAATGATGCCTTCTTTTTCTTTTTTCACCCTTTTTTCAATCTCATTAAGAGCCTTTTCAACTTGATTGTGTCTTTCTTTTTCCGCCTTTTTCTCTATTTTTGCAATAGCTTTATCGATAAGCTCTGAGGTTGAATGTGACTCTTTTACTGACGGGGCCTTAGCTTTCGGGGAAATTCTTTTTGCCAAAATGCGAACCGGTTTCTTTTTTCCTGTGGTAATTCTTTTGGCCTTGATTGTTGTTTTGGCCTTTGTCTTTGGTGTATGAGCTCCCTTTTTTGTTACATGCTTAGGCGCTTTCCCTTTTTCTCCTGTCTTTACTGCGGCCCGTGATGGAGGCCCGACCAAGTCGACATGATATGTCCTATCCTCTATAGCCGGTAAGTGAATACCTGTGTATGGCCCAAAAAGAACTGTAGAAAAAACTAACAGGTGAAAGAGAAGGGACAGGGTCATCATCTTACCCCACTTCTCTTCTTTAAATAATGACTTAAAAATAGACCATTTGTTTTTCATTTATGCAAGGGTTCAGTTATCATTCCCACTTTGGTAATTCCCGCCGCCTTCACCTGGGACATAACCTTGATTACAAAGCCATAGGGCACATCTTTATCTGCCTCTAATAATATTTCCTTTTCTTTTCTGCGAAGGAATATTTTTTTTAATTTTGCATTTAGCTTATCAAATTCAATCTTATAATTTTCAATATATACGTGCCCTTTTTTTGTTATGGATAATATTAGAGGCTCATCTTTAGATTTAATACTCCTGCTTTCTGTTTCAGGGAGATTTACCTTTACTCCCTGTCTCATCATAGGCGCTGTAGCCATAAATATAATGAGCAAAACGAGCATTACATCAACCAGGGGGGTAACATTAATATCCGACATGAGCTCCTGCTTTTTTTCTTCCAAGTCCATCTCATTCACCCCTTGTCCTTTCCGTTGTGGCCTCCCTTAGCAGTCCCCTTCCAAGTAATCCTGTAAGGTCGGAAATAAATGTTCTCATTTCCGTATCGAAAACATTAACCTTACGGGTAAAATAATTATAGGCTATAACAGCAGGTATAGCTGCAGCCAGGCCGGC
>Ga0307991_1002908_pt1 | contig 11351 bp, 6 predicted proteins | sample EllFjometagen131_FD_203146 | JGI IMG/M metagenome (GOLD analysis project Ga0307991, IMG submission 203146) | Marine microbial communities from Ellis Fjord, Antarctic Ocean - #131 | ecosystem: Environmental > Aquatic > Marine > Unclassified | place: Southern Ocean | collected 2014-10-08 | reverse complement strand
CTACCACCGGCCGCAGCAAACTGTAATACTGATAATGCAACTGCTCCTGTAAAAAGACTACTCCCTTTCATTCCCATATATGTTGGCAAAAATGTAGCCAACGAACCTTTCATTAATGAGCGAAATATCATGTAGGTAGTAAGTGCAATAAAAAAGTATCTGTATTCTACTATTGTACTCCACCAGTTAATTGGTTTTTTACCATTATTGGCGTAACTTTGATATGGTTTGTTATCAATAAAAAAGAATAAAGTAAGACTTGCTGCAACTGCCGGAAATATCAGTCTCCAAGTCCCTTCCAAACCCCAAACAGAAACAGCGCTAACAATTAGAAGCGGACCTAACATGCGAGCAGCCTCACCACCAAGCATATACCAGCTCATTCCTTTGCCAGCCTGATTCCCTGAGAAATATTTAATCATAACCGGAGCAGGCACATGAAATAATGCTGAACTCATACCCATGGTAAAAAGCAGCATCCCTAAAACAATAAGATTTGGAGCCAATCCTATTAAGCTTCCGCCAAAACCTGTAACTAATGGTGCTAGTATAATTATCCATCGCCAAGGCAGTTTGTGCGCCACAGCACCAACAAACAAACTTAAAAATGAGGGTAATCGTTGTACAAGAGACAAGACACTAGCCGAAACCAATGACAATGCAAATTTTTCTATAATTAGAGGTAAGAGTGGTGCTAAAAAAGAGGAGTAAACATCATGTATAAAATGTGCAGATGAAACCGAAAAAACTTTTGAATTTTGGAATTTGGTGTTATTGTTCATTGGGGTGTTGATGCATTGTTGTTGAAATTGGTTATTTGTTTATCTGTTTATTTGGTTATTTGATCCCTTGATTATTGAATGTTGATTATTGAATGTTGTTTATTTGTTCATCTGGTTATTTGTTGATTTGGTTATTTGTTGCGTTAACCAATCACCAATCACCAATCACCAATCACCAATCACCAATCACCCCAGTCACCAGTCACCAATCACCAGTCACCATTAAACCCCCAACAACACCTCAACCGGATTTTTAGATCCAAACAACATCCTCTCAGGATTCTCCAGCATTTCTTTCACTTTAACCAAAAATCCAACTGATTCACGACCATCAATTACTCTATGATCGTATGAAAGGGCAATGTACATCATTGGGTGTATTTCAACCTTGCCGTTTACTGCAATTGGTTTTTCAACAATATTATGCATGCCTAAAATTGCACTTTGTGGCGGATTAAGTATTGGTGTCGACATCATCGAACCAAATACTCCACCATTGGTAATTGTAAAAGTACCACCTTGCATTTCCTGAAGCGATAATTTATTGTCGCGTGCTTTTATTGCAAGATTTTTTATTTCCTGTTCAATTTGAGCAAGACTCATGCTTTCGGCATTACGAATAACTGGCACAACTAGTCCTTTAGGGGCACTAATGGCAACGCTTACATCAACATAATCAAAGCTAATAAACTCATCACCGCTAATTTGTGAATTTACCTGTGGAAAGGATGCCATGGCTTCGGTAACTGCCTTTGTAAAGAAAGACATAAAACCCAAGTTTACATCATGTTGTTTAATAAAGGTTTCCTTATATTTTTTGCGGATTGCCATTATTGGCGACATGTTTACCTCATTGAAAGTAGTAAGCATTGCCGTTTCGTTTTTCACAGAAACCAATCTTTGCGAAAGTTTTTTGCGTAACATGCTCATTTTAGAGGTTTTGGTGTCTCTACTTCCGCTCCATGTTGTTGTAGGAGTAGGGCTGTTAACTACTTTTTCGCCTCCTTTTTCAAGGTAATATTCAACATCCTCTTTGTTTAAGCGATGTTGTTTAAAAAATTCAATAATATTTTTGTCGCTAATATCATTAGCAGCCATAATTTTTCGTGCAAGAGGTGATATGTTTAATTCATCAATAACAGTTGAAGGATTTTCAATAACTTTTGCTTTCTCTTTGGGCGCATCAGTTTTCTGCTTTGCTTCTACTTTTGTTTCTGTATTTTCAACTTGCTTCTTAACTATTGTCCCAACAGCATCAGTATCAATTTCAGCAATTACTGAGTTTACCTCAACGGTTTCACCTTCTTCAACTAATATTGTGATTTTTCCTGTAGCCGTTGCTGCAATGCTAAGAGTAGCTTTGTCAGAATCTATTTCAACAATTTCCTGATTGTCTTCAACCTGTTCGCCATTGGCAACAAGCCATCCTGCAATTTGTACTTCAGTAATTGATTCTCCCGGTGTTGGTACTGTTATTTCGATTTTCATGGTCAATTAGTTAATGATTGAATGCTTAAATGAATGAATGAATAAATGATTAAATGAATGAATGCTTAAATGAGTTAATTACACCATTATACCTACACCATTATACCATTAAATAATTTACTCAAGCTTCCTCAATCCTGAATGATACGTACTTTTAATATTGTCAACTTTAAGTTCGAGTAATTCTTTTTCAAACGATTTCCATTTGTTTCCAATACAAGCCATTTTACATTCATCATGAATATACGGACAATCACATTGCTCAAAAACTTTATCAATTATTTTTTGTTGCCTGATTATATGAAATTTTCCCGAACCTGTTGCTGGACTTCCACTTGCAGGTCGTGATATTACTTTAATATTAATTATGGGCAGCAATGTGTTTTGGATAAATTCCCAGGCTCCCATATTTGCAGGCTCTTCTTGTGCCCAAATATAATTACCAGCATTTTTGTATTTTGCAATTATTTCTGAAAGCTGTTTTTTTGGAAACGGATATAGCTGTTCAATTCGTACAATTGCAACATCGTTTAAATTTTGCTTTGTTTTTTCAGCTATCAATTCATAGTATATCTTGCCTGTACACAATACAACTTTATTTACCTTTTCGGGATAAGTAATCTCATCATCAATAATCTCTTTAAATCCACCTATGGTAAAATTATCAATTGTTGAAACACATTGAGGATGACGTAATAAACTCTTTGGAGTAAATATAATTAGCGGTTTGCGAAATTTGCGATGCAACTGACGACGCATAATATGAAACAGGTTAGCCGGAGTTGTACAGTTGGCTACTTGTATATTATTATCGGCACAAAGCAATAAATACCTTTCCATGCGAGCGCTTGAATGTTCGGGTCCTTGTCCTTCATAACCATGAGGAAGCAGAACAACAAGGTCATTCATAACATTCCATTTATCTTCGGCACTGCTGATAAACTGATCGAATATTACCTGTGCTGTATTTGCAAAATCGCCAAACTGAGCTTCCCATATTGTAAGTTTTTGTGGTGATGCCAGTGCATAACCATATTCAAATCCCAGAACTCCATATTCAGATAAGTTAGAATTGTAAATCTCGAATGAAGCTTGGCTATTACTTATGTATTGTAACGGAATGTATTTTTCTTCTGAATCTTCAAGTCGCAGAACAGCATGTCGATGAGAAAAAGTGCCACGTTCAACATCCTGACCGCTAAATCGTACCGGAATTTTCTCTTTAACCAAACTTCCATAAGCTAATAATTCGCCCATTGCCCAATCAAATTTACCTCCATCTTCAAGCATTTTTTTGCGTTGTTGTTGCAAACGTACACTTTTACGGAAGAACTTTTTGTTTTCAGGAAGACTGGTTAGTTTTTCAACAATATTGGTTAATTCATCAGGTTTAATTGAAGTATCAGGTGATGAGATAAAATCACCATCAGTTGCTTTAACAATTCCTTTCCAGGTGTCTTCTAAAAAGCTATGAATTGTTACTTTTTTGTGGGTTTTACCTGCTAAATAATTCTTCTCTAGCTTTTCGTTAAAAGTAGCTTCTTCTTTGTTGCATTTTTCAACACTTGTTATACCTTGTTTAAGAAGCTCTTGTTTGTAAAGTTGATATGGGTTTGGATGCTTCTCTATAGCTTTATACAATAGTGGTTGGGTAAACCTAGGCTCATCACCTTCGTTATGTCCGTATCGGCGGTAACACAGTATGTCAATAAAGACATCTTTTTTAAATTTATTTCTAAACTCCATTGCTGTTTGAATGCAGTAAACCAAAGCTTCGGGATCGTCGCCATTTACATGGAAAACAGGCGAAAGAGTAGTTTTAGCAATATCGGTACAGTAAGTGCTAGACCGTGCATCCAAATAATCAGTAGTAAAGCCAATTTGATTATTTATTACCAGATGGATAGTTCCTCCGGTTGTATAACCTATTAAATCTTGCATTTGAAGAACCTCATAAACAACACCTTGTCCGGCTATCGATGCATCACCATGTATTAATATAGGTGCTATTAGATTTGTATCACCATTATATATTTCATCAATTTTAGCCCTTGTAATTCCCTCAACAACTGGGTCAACTGCCTCAAGGTGAGACGGGTTAGGTGTAAGTGTAAACTTTATTTTTTTACCTGTACTCGAAGTACGATTAACGGTATAACCAAGATGGTATTTTACATCACCCAATAATCCTTCATCATTATATTCAATACCTTCAAATTCCGAAAAAATATCTTTAAATGGTTTCCTCAGAATATTAACCAATACATTTAACCTACCTCGGTGTGGCATTCCAATGATAAATTCTTTAATTCCAATTTCTGAGCCTTTTTCCATAATGGCATCCATGGCAGGGATAAGAGCTTCGGCACCTTCGAGAGAAAAACGTTTTTGACCTGGGAATTTTTTTTGTAGAAATGACTCAAACATTACTGAGCGGCGCAGCTTTTCAAGAATATATAGTTTCTCTTCTTTATTATAAAGTGTATCTAATTTTGTACTTTCAAAACGGCTTTGAATCCATTTAGCCATTTTCAGGTCTCTAATGTAAAAGTACTCTACACCAATGGAGTGGCAATATGTATTATCTAAAAATGAAATAATATCCTTTAGTTTGGCAGCGCCTATTCCTATTTTATTACCAGCATCAAATGTTCTTTCTAAATCCTTATTAGTTAAATCATAATTTTGAATACTAAGATCAGGCTTGTATTCTCTTCTTTTTCTAACGGGATTGGTTTTCGTGAACAGATGCCCTCTTCTGCGGTAATCATTAATAAGGTTAATAACTTTAAATTCGTTTGAAGTTACAGTATCAGGTTTTTTTTCAGAGTAGTTTTGAAATGCAAAATCCATTCCTTCAAAAAAGCTTAGCCAGCCTTCATCCAATTCTTGTGGTGCTTCTTTATATTTTTTATAGAGATCTTCTATTATTGATGGATCTGAATTATTTAGGAAGCTGTATTTGTCCATAATGTTAGATTAATTGTAATATTTCCAAAATTACAAATTATATTGGCACTACTTTAATTTAGAATGATTAAAAATAGAATAATTAGATAAAAAAAATCCCGACATCTATAAAAGACATCGGGGTTTTTACTTTTTTATATACTGAATTATTCAGGGTGAATTGCTTCAACTGGACAAACATCAGCACATGCGCCACAATCTGTACAAAGATCTGGATCAATTACATAGATATCACCTTCGGTAATAGCCTCAACTGGGCACTCATCAATACAGCTACCACAAGCTGTACAGTCATCATTAATTTTATAAGCCATAATACTGTTTTTTAAATAATTTGCTGCAAATATATATATTTGTTTAATACCTAGATTTATTTTTTATTTTTTTTGTAAAATTTTAGATTCCCCCTATATGATTATGTGGGTTTGCAGGAAGGATTGAAGTGTTAGCTTGTTGAAATACCAATGATGGTATTGTTGGCAGACGGATTACGCAATAAGCGTAACACGTACTGTTTACAGTACCACAATTGATATAAAACAACTATAAACGTAAAGCCTGTTAAACAACCGGAGCTTTTTTTGCGTAGGTTGGATAGCTGCACAAATTATTAAAATAGAACCCATATAACTATTTCGTTTTTAGCTATAATTTGGGTAATTTTTAAAACTTTGTGTTATTTAGAATTAATTCTAGTTACGTATAACATGCAATCGATTGCTGATGCCATCCGTTAGTTTAGGTAATATGCAGTATATCAGTATGTAATACAATTACTTTATATATATCTAATCTAAATAGATGTTTTATAAAAAATTATTGTTAAACACGATTGAGATATTTAAATTAAGGTTAATTTTGGCGTTTATTTTAAACTTATTGCACAGATGACAACAAAGAAAAATAAAGTAGTTGAATTGGAACATGCAGTGATTAGGTTTGCTGGCGACTCAGGTGATGGGATGCAGCTTACTGGTGGCTTGTTTTCAGATTCAACAGCATTTGCTGGTAACGATTTTGCAACATTTCCTGATTATCCATCGGAAATTAGAGCACCTCAGGGAACAATATCAGGAGTATCCGGTTTTCAAATACATTTTGGCCGTACAGATATTCATACTTCAGGTGATTTAGCTAACGTATTAGTGGCAATGAATCCTGCATCACTTAAAGCCAATATGCGTTGGATTACCAAGGATGCTATAATCATTGTAGATACTGATTCGTTTATCGAGAAAAACTTTGCAAAAGCAGGTTATGTAGAAAATCCTTTGCTGGATGAGTCGTTGGTAGGACACGTGGTTGTAAAAGCACCGCTTACAACATTAACTCGCGAGGCAGTAAAAGAACTTAATCTTGATAATAAAACAGCTCAGAAGTCGAAGAATATGTTTGCCTTAGGACTTGTTTTTTACATGTTTAACCGTGATTACAAAAAAACATTCTCTTTCTTTGAATCAAAGTTTAAAAAAAATCCAATAATAGTAAAGTCAAACAAATTGGTACTTGAAGCAGGATACAATTTTGGTGATACTTTGGAAGTTTTTGCCAATACATATAAAGTTGAACCTGCTCCTCTTAAAAAAGGAACATATAGAAATATAACAGGTAATCTTGCAACCGCTTGGGGCTTATTGGCCGCTGGTGAGAGAGCTGATCGAAATATCTTTCTTGGTTCATACCCAATTACACCTGCTTCTGAAATACTACAGGAATTATCAAAACATAAAGAATTTACAGCAATCGCTTTTCAAGCTGAAGACGAAATAGCAGGTATTGTTTCTACCATTGGTGCAAGCTTTGCTGGTGCTATGGCAGTTACCACAACATCAGGACCCGGCCTTTCGCTAAAAAGTGAAGCCATAGGACTAGCTGTAATTACCGAATTACCAATTGTAATTATTGATGTTCAGCGTGGTGGACCATCTACTGGGTTACCTACAAAATCAGAACAAAGCGATTTATTGCAGGCATTGTTTGGCCGTAATGGTGATGCACCTGTTATTGTAATTGCAGCCACAAGTTCATCTGATTGTTTTTACGCAGCATTTGAAGCGTCTAAATTAGCCCTTGAGCATATGACACCTGTTATATTACTTACAGATGGTACAATTGCAAATGGTTCCGAAGTGTTTAAGATACCTAAGGTTGGTGATCTTCCAAAGATTAATCCTCCAATTGTAGAAGCAAATGATGCTACTTATAAGCCTTATGCAAGAGATAAGCAATCACTTGCCAGAAGATGGGCTTTGCCAGGAACTGAAGGTTTAAGACATAGAATTGGTGGTCTTGAAAAAGAGGACATTAGTGGAAATGTTTCCATGGATCCAATGAACCATCAGGTTATGACAAATCTAAGGTTTGAAAAAATTAAAAGAGTTGCTAATTATATCCCTGAGCAAGAAGTTATTGGTGCCGATGATTCTGATATTCTTGTTGTAAGTTGGGGTGGAACATATGGTGTGTTATATACTGCTATTAATCAACTTATTGAAGAGGGTAAGTCGGTAAGCTTGGCACATTTTAAACATATAATGCCACTTCCAAAAAATACTAAAGAGATATTTGCAAGGTATAAAAAGATTGTAGTTTGTGAAATTAATATGGGACAATTTGTAAACTATTTACGAATGGAGTTTCCTGAGTTTACTTACGAGCAATATAATAAAGTACAAGGTTTGCCATTTATGGTAAGTGAGATAGTAGATAAGGTAAATGAATTTTTAAACGACTAATACAGATGGAAAATATAGTAGATGTAAAAAGCCTTAATCTAACAAAAAAAGATTTTGAGAGCGACCAAATGGTTAAGTGGTGCCCGGGTTGTGGCGACCATGCCATACTTAGAGCCGTAGAAAATGTTTTTCCTGAACTTGGAATTCCAAAAGAAGACTTTGTAGTAGTTTCAGGAATTGGATGTTCATCACGTTTTCCATATTATATGAATACATATGGTATTCACGGAATTCATGGTAGAGCAGCTGCTTTGGCAACAGGTATTAAACTAACAAATCCTAAGCTGAGTGTTTGGATGATTTCGGGTGATGGTGATTCGATGGCCATTGGTGGTAATCATTTTATTCATATTGCACGTCGTAATCCCGACATTAATTACTTAATGTTTAATAATAAAATTTACGGACTTACAAAAGGTCAATATTCCCCCACAACACCTAAGGGTGCAATAACTAAAACATCACCTCAAGGTACATTCGAGCCTCCATTTAATCCAGGAGAACTTGTAATTGGTGCCAATGGTAAGTTTTTTGCCCGTGTTGTTGATACAAACCTCAAGTTAATGTCGAAGATTTTTAAAGAGGCTGCCGAATTTAAAGGTGCTTCAATAGTTGAAATTCTTGCAAATTGTGTAATCTTCTCCAATAAAGTGCATTCGTTAATAACTGGCAAAGACACCAAGGTTAATAACCAAATTATTCTTGAAGCCGGTAAACCAATGCTTTTTGGTGAGGATAATAAAAAAGGAATTATATTAGAAGGTACGCATTTAAAAGCTGTTGTTGTTGGTGAAGATGGTATAACACTTGATGATATATTAATTCACAAGCCTGAGACTGCTGCTCCTGGTATTCACATGATGCTTGCAAGTATGGCGCCACCTGAATTACCTGCTGCAATTGGAGTTATTAGAGCAGTAAAAACCCCAACTCTTGAAGAGCAGGTTTGGAATGCAATAGACGAGGTAAAGGAAGTTTCTTCTTTTAACTCGGTTGACAACTTGCTTAACAGTGGTAACACCTGGGAGGTAGAGTAAAAAAAGTTTTTTGTTTTTATAGTTTTTACAAAGCTGCTCAGTACTGTAATATGTATTGGGCAGTTTTTTTTGTTGGGCGGCAAACATGCTTTTCGTTTGTAGTTGTTTCATGCAATTTGTTTTTTTGTAAGTAATGCATGGGCTTCCTTCGTCAGCCGCTGCTTACCAACAAAAAAATCACCTCGCATTTCAACAATCTATCACTGCAATCATTGCCGCGGCTGACGCAACCAAAACCAATTTTGAAATAACACCAAACCAGCCGGGTTTGCCAATTCCAAAACCCACCCTGTTATATTAGGAGTGAAGTGCAGTGACGAGATAAACAAATTAATTACAAGACAGTAACAATATTTTGAGTATTGTAAACTAATAGGTAATAATTATTAATTTTGACCGTTATTTTCACAAATTACTATTGCACAAGTTGAATCCAACTATAATGAAAAATATAATAGCCGCTTTTGTATTGATTTCCAGTTTGTTATTTACTGCTGGATGCAGCAATGATTTTGATATGTATGCCGATTATAAGGATATTACAATTGTTTATGGCATTGTTGATGTAAGTAATGATACTACCTGGATTAAAATCACAAAAGCTTTTACAGGTCCTGGTAATGCTTTGCTTTTTGCACAAAACCCCGACTCAAGTAATTATCCATATAAATTAGATGTTAGTTTGGTTGGTAAAAAAAACGGAAATAGCCTTGTTCCGCTAGTTCTTGATACTATTACCATTAATAATAAAGCGGTTACTGATACAATTATTAATGATAATGGGGATACAACTATTATAAATCCATTTTATGCACCTAACCAATTGGTTTATTACGCAGTTGGCTCGCTTGATAAGGATGCTGAGTACACATTGAATATTGACAAGAAAGGGGAGGTGTTAACTGCATCCACATACATGGTAAATACTTTTGATGTGAGTAGGCCCGTTAATCGTATTGCCTTTTCTGATAGCCCTAATAGTGTTGATGGTAAGATTGAGTGGTATTCCACAAAAAAAGGAAAGCGTTATGAGGTGTCTTTAAGATTTAATTATTTAGAGCATTTACCCGGAACTACTGATACATTACTCAAGTCTTTTGATTGGTTTCTTGGTGTTGTCAACTCAAAAACTGATGAGGGTGGTGAAAGTCTTCTGGAAACCTATTACGGCCCTACTTTTTATAATTTGCTTGAATCTGAAGTTGAACCCATTCCAAATATTGAAAGATGGGTTGAGGATGTTGATATAAATATTGCCTGTGGCTCGCAAGTTTTAGATACTTACATTGATATTAACGCAGGTAATGGTAGCATCCTTGATGAAGTCCCTTCTTATTCTAACATAGAAGGTGGGTTTGGTTTGTTCGCATCAAGGTACAATGCAAAAAAATCAATTCTGGTGTCATTTGTTACCGAAAGAACCATTGTTTTAGACTATGACTTAGGCTTTAAGTATAAAACAAAGTAAAGTTAGTGTATAAAGGCTGACTTATGCGTTGTTGCTCAAAATCTACTAATTCCTGCCTTTTTGTCATTACTTAAGGTTTTGTATGCTATTTCTGTATTTGGCATAATCATTGACATAGGGGTTAAAGAATTATACAAATAGAAACCAATAAAAATATAATAATATGGGAAAAATAATTGGAATTGACTTAGGAACAACCAACTCTTGCGTTGCTGTAATGGAAGGCAACGAACCAGTTGTAATACCAAATAGCGAAGGACGTCGTACAACTCCTTCAATTGTTGCATTTACTGAAAATGGTGAACGTAAAGTAGGTGATCCTGCAAAAAGACAAGCTATAACCAATCCTACAAAAACAGTTTATTCAATTAAACGTTTTATGGGAAATAAGTTTAGCGAAATGAGTACTGAAATTGGACGTGTAACTTATGATGTAGTTAAAGGCGACAACGATACTCCTCGAGTTAAAATTGATGAGCGTTTATACTCACCACAAGAAATTTCAGCCATTGTTCTTCAAAAAATGAAGAAAACTGCTGAAGATTATCTTGGCCATTCAGTTACCGAAGCTGTTATTACAGTTCCTGCGTATTTTGATGATTCAGAACGTCAGGCTACAAAAGAAGCTGGTGAAATTGCTGGATTAACTGTGAAAAGAATTATTAATGAGCCTACAGCTGCTGCTTTAGCATACGGCCTTGATAAGAAAAAAGATGATGCAAAAGTTGCTGTATTTGATTTAGGCGGTGGTACTTTTGATATAAGTATTCTTGAACTTGGTGATGGTGTATTTGAAGTAAAATCAACAAACGGAAATACACACCTTGGTGGTGATGATATTGATCATGTAATTATTGATTGGTTAGCAGAA
>Ga0307991_1002905_pt1 | contig 11358 bp, 7 predicted proteins | sample EllFjometagen131_FD_203146 | JGI IMG/M metagenome (GOLD analysis project Ga0307991, IMG submission 203146) | Marine microbial communities from Ellis Fjord, Antarctic Ocean - #131 | ecosystem: Environmental > Aquatic > Marine > Unclassified | place: Southern Ocean | collected 2014-10-08 | reverse complement strand
AGTCCAAACACCTAAAAACAGGTGCGTAAAGGAGGTTTACTCATAAATTCTTTTGTGAATCCTTGGCTTTTTATTTCGCCACTCACATAGTGATGCCTATGGCAGGATTCACCCACATAGTGATGCCTATGGCAGAATACACTAAAGAACACAAAATAATATCACGGATAAATACGTCTTTTGTGAAATTTGGTGATTTGGTGCTTTGGCGGCAAGCAAACTATTATTATGTTGAATTAAATTGTTATTAAAAATAGGAAATCCTCAGTTTTTCATACATTAGGACATTATTTCCACTGCAACACTGTTTTATGACTAAAAAATCGATAGGAATTTTAATCTTAGTTTTTGTTAGCAGTTTCATGTTTAGCTGTAAGAACGAAACTTCTTCCCAAGAGGAAAGCACTGGTATTCAAAAAGCTCCAGATCATTTAGAAAAGATCAAGCAACAGGGAAAAATCAGGGCCTTAACCGATTATAATAGCCATGGTTATTTTATTTACAAAGGCACACCTATGGAATTTCAATACGAACTTCTTAACTCTTTTGCCGATTATCTTAACGTAGAACTAGAAATTGTTGTAAAAAATGATTTGGTAAAATCCCTCGACGATATTCAAAAGGTAAATTTCGATGTATTGGCCATGGATCTGGCCATTACAGTTGAAAGAAAAGAGAAGATGCTCTTCAGTCACCCTATTTATCAATCGCGACAAGTATTGGTTCAAAAAAAGCCCGATGGATGGAGGAAAATGAGAACCTTGGATGAAATAGAATCTCACTTTGTGAGAGATGCCATTCAACTGCAAGGTAAAACGGTATATATCAAAAAAGGCTCCGTTTTCTATAAACGCCTAAACAATATCAACCAGGAGACTGGTGGAGGAATTAGTATTATTCAAGATGATGCTTCTATTGACGAGCTGATAGAAAAAGTAGAAAAAGGAGAAATTGACTTCACTATTTGCGACTCTCATGTGGCGGCCATCAATAAAAAATACCATAAGAATATAGATATAAAAACCGAGCTAGGAGATTATAGCCAGAACCTGGCCTGGGGCATACCGCTAAATTCTGACTCCCTTCTGGTGGTTCTCAACCAATGGTTAGATCATTATAAAAAATCCAAAGAATTCTATTTTGTTTATAATAAATACTTTAAGAATTCATATACCACCATGATGGCCAAAAGTGAATATTATAGTCAAGAAGGTGGTAAAATCTCTCCTTACGATGATTTGATTAAGAAATACAGTAAGAATATTGCTTGGGATTGGAGGCTTTTGGCGTCTTTAATCTATCAAGAATCAAAATTTGATCCCGATGCAGAATCTTGGATTGGAGCCTTTGGTTTAATGCAAATGATGCCAACTACTGCAGAACAATGCAATCTTCCAGATACTTCCTCTCCTGCCATGCAGATAGAAGCAGGCGTAAAATACATTCGTTTAATTGATAAGCAGCTAAAACATTTGGTAGCAGATAGTTGTGAAAGGCGAAAGTTTGTGATGGCTTCGTATAATGCAGGACTGGGCCATGTATTAGATGCCCAACGCCTTGCTGTGAAATACAAGAAAGACCCTCAATTATGGGACAATAATGTGGATTATTATTTATTGAATAAATCTAAACCCGAATATTACGAAGACACGGTAGCTTATTATGGCTATTGCCGAGGCTCAGAACCCTATAAATATGTGAATGAGATTTACGAAAGGTATCAACATTATACCACACTTATTAAAGAGGACTCTACTATTGGCCTTAATCCAAATCAAAAACAAGAAAGTAAGTAGAGCTTGAGCTAGAAAAAACATCTACCCAAACCCCATATATCCAAATTTTCTTCTTAGCTTTACAAAAGCAATAAGCACAGTCCATTATACCACCTGGGGAGAAGCTGTGTGATTTTATTTGAAAACAAAAGGCCCGAACAAGCCATTAGATATTGTATAAACCGAAATGATTCCGAATTGGATTTGGGGGTTTTATATATATGGGCACATTAAGGGATATAACAAAAGACCATCTACACGATAAAAACTTAAAATATAAAATCGATGTCTACAAAAAGAACAAGAGAACTTTATGAGAAATTTGTGAATTTCCCATCCAAATATTCAATTGTAAGAAATGGACAAGTAAATGATGCATTTAATTTGTTTGTATTTGAGACTCTTTTCAAGAATTTTCATAACGTAAAAAGCCTTGACAATTCTAACAAGGAACATAGAGAATTATTAGTAAAATCCATTGTCCCACCGCCAGATGATTATATAGACATTTTCTTTGAAGAAGATAATGTTGATGAGAAGAAATACCATATTGTACAAGTCAAAAATTCACATTTGACGCAAGTGGATATTGAAACAAATTTCACAATGATGGAGAAATCCATTAAAATGTATTTAAATAAGCCCAAGGATTTAAAACGAAGCTTGAAGAATATCATTGGAGAAACTGATTTTAGTAAACAGTATGAAAAAAATTGCATTTTCTATGTCGTGCATACAGGAGAAACAAAATTCATAAGAAACCAGAAAAAAAATCAAATAATTGTTACTTCCTCGGAATTAAAAATTTTAAGAGAAGGTATTGAATTAGAAAGTGTTCCTAAAGAATCTTTTCTAATAGACATAGCAAGTAATTTCATCATCAATAACTTTGTTGATAACAAGAATTTTAAGAAGGAGACGAACAAATTACCTCAATCAATTTTATGCAACTTTTCAGGCTACGATCTTGCTGTACTCAATAATAAATATTCTAATACATTAGTAGGAAATAACATACTATATGGTCAGAATTTAAGAGAATCTTTAGCAAAGAAATCTAAAACATTTGATAGTATGATTTCTACAATTGATAAAGAGCCAGACTTGTTTTTGTTCTATAACAATGGAATAACGATTTTAGCCGAGTCCTTTGATGCAAAGGCTGATGGAGATAAAGAAGCTATAACTTTGCAAAAATTTTCCATTATCAATGGAGCACAGACAACAAGCACGCTGGGAGCATATCTAAAAGAGGCAGAAATATTAAATGATAAAGATAAAATTGAAAACCTAAAGAATGTTTTTGTTTTGACAAAAATATTTAAGATTGATTCCTGTCTTAAGAATTCTGAAACAATATCAGAACGAATAAGAATTTATAATAACACACAAACACCATTGTCAAGCAGAGATATGGTGTCAATAAGAAAAGAGCAAAAAAAGATTCGGGACCGTTTTTTAGAGTTTGATAATGCACCTCACATATCAATAGCCATTAAGAAAGGTGTTGAGCACACAAGTTATCCGCAAACTTTCCCACACCAAAGGGTCTCTAATGAAACATTAGCACAATTGGTTCTTTGTGCTTTCTTTTCTGAACCTTTTAATGCAAAAGATAAAAAGGCTAAAATTTTCGATAATGAAAATAGAGAAAACGTTACCCTAAATGACATTTATCACAAAATATTTGATATTGAGGATGGTGTTTTATTCAAAAAGTCAAACGTGGAATTGAATGAGTTATTGTTTGTATATAAGTTACATAATGACGCTAAAAATTTCCAAAAACAAATACTGAAAGAGCAATTATCTAATTTTAGCCAAAAGGCATTTAAAGATGAAGCGGATAAGGAAACAAGAGGAAAAAGAATTGAACGTGTTAGAAGAAATATGGAAATTACAAATGTGTGTTTATTTTATAATATAACAGCATACTTTGAATTAAAAAAGCAGCTTGATTCGTATATCGAAGATAATAATAAACTAGTTTTTGATTACAGACGATACTACGATGACAAAAAATACAAAGAGACGATTTTAAAAGATTTTATCCGATTAATATATAAGGATACTGTTAATATTATAAGAGAAAATTCAGGGATTGATAATGTTACAAACTGGATTCGTGCGGAAAAGAATCAGAATGTTTTCTTAGATAAATTGAAATATCAAATAATTGATGAGTTATTTGATTATAAGGAGAAATACGTTGATTTCATAGAACAATATAAAATTACAACCCCATAGCATTTTATATTAGTAATGGAAGGGAAAATGCCTAATATTAAGGCTAATATTCCGCTCAACCCTGCTTGGCTTAATCTCTAGATTAAGTCGTACAAAGTATCAAAAGAGCTATCCATTACCTCGGCCTTTAGGCCGGGGATTGCCGAAATAATAAATAATCGGGCTTTAGCCCAAAATCTTTAGATAATTGTTTTAACCCAGCACACGGTTTCAACCCTAGGGCCCCCACAAAATCCCAAGCGTTTCAACGGTTTTTTATATGGTTAAAACCATTAATGGGATTTGTTTTATCATTTCGTCCCCGATTAAAATCGGGGCCTCGTTAAAATTCTACCAAAAAAACTTGCATTCGCCCTTCCCGTTTAGTGATTTTGTGGGGCAAAAGTAATATGTCAATTTTCGTAATAGATACGAATGGGAAACAGCATAGCTAATACAAAGCTGTTTGAGAAAAGAAATAACTAGGAATGAGAAGCCCGTTCCTAAATATCATGAAATATAGGGGGCTAATAAAAACCTTTTCCAGGGATTACATGTCTAATACCACCTTTTGGATTTTTTACATCTCCTTTATATCTTGGGATTATATGAATATGAACGTGTGAAACAGATTGTCCTGCCACTGTATTTATATTAATCCCGACATTAAACCCATCTGGATTAAACTTTTTCTGAAGAAATCGTTTTACGTAATTCGTTAATAATAATAAATGAAATTGCTCTTTTTGTGTTAATTCAAAATAATTAGAGATGTGATTTTTACTGATTATTAATGAATGACCATTGGAAACTGGATAACCATCAAAAACGGCATATGCATGTGTAGATTCCGCTATAAATTTTAATTTAGGCGAAGGTCTACAAAATATACATTCTGAACTGATTGGATTATCAACTTTGCGTGTAAAAGAGTAAATTTCGCAAAACGCATTCTTGAATACGCTATTAAAAGGTAAAATTACATTGGTTTGAAAAGTAGTTTTTTTGTGAATTTTATGTACTCGATATCCTTGATATTTTATATCTCTACGAACTGTAAAATAAGCAATTCCATTCGGGTTTAGTAGTTGACTGATTTCCATAATTATTTCTTGCTGAATTGCGTCTTCAACAACATTTAACACATATTGACAAATAATTATGTCATACTTTAATTGTGGATATTCAGAAAAATAAAATTTATCATACCCTTCGCAAACGTAGCCCTTTTGTTTTAATGCTAACACATCTGCACCAAACCCACAACCAAAATCCAGAATACTCCCCTTTAGATGATTGTTTGATTCTAACCACCTCGTTGGAAAAGATATTCTGTCTCTTTCTTTCGCGGTTAAATGCGAATTATTACTTTTTGCCATTACTTATATTATTGTAAAAGGTTCATACCCCCTTTGGCTAATTAAATATACACACTTATTAGTTAACGATTTAAAACTGCTATTTTGCCAATTTCTTTCATCAAATGGAACATTTCCTAATAATGAAAGTTGGATTTCTTTTTTTAATCTTAATGGATATTCTCTTAAAATAAGTTCCCAATAATTTATAATTAAATCTTTCCGTTTATTTAAAAGTTCCAAGGAAGGTATCTTATCGCTCTTCTTATTATTAATGATTGATTTAGTTGGAAGCAGGTTCCATAGATCATTATTTTTCCAAACGGAATAAGGTATTAAATGATCAATATTTAAATCATTTGTAATCTTTTGACCAGACCAAATACAATTCAATCCCGATTCTTTTTTAATTCTTTCAAGATAAATTTTAATTTCTGCGACGTCTCTATCTTTATTATATGCGGGTTCAAGCATCTCGAAAATCTCACTTTTCTTAAATACTTTATTCTTATCTGCATGTAATGTAAAATCAACCCATTTTGAAAGAATAGTATTTGTGCCGTTAATAAAAGAACCTAGCAGAAAAAATGCATCGTGATATTTTTTTGGTATTGAAAAAGAACCACAGGAATTAATAATATATTTATCTGAGATCATATCCAAATTGTTTCTTGAGAATGACGAGTCTTTATTATAAAGAAATATCTCACCTCTTTTCCCAAGGGAGCTGCCGATGTATTTCATTGGCATATTTACAATTGTCGCGCTAATTGACTTGACTAAAATATTTATTTGCTTAACTTGATTTCTATCAAAATTTTCATTTTTCAAACTTTTTTGAAGTTGATAATAGCCTAATCCATTTTTGAATAGTTCTATTACATTGATGAAATTATTTCTGAAGGCAAGAGATCTCTGAGGAGTATCGCCATTTTTTTGTGGTACAAATCGATCTTCTTCAAAAATAGGATAATAATATTCAATCCATTTAAGCACGATTAATCCTAATGGAAAAGTTACAAGATCTTTGTCTTTGATTGCAAAATGTTCGTAATCCTGACTAATCTGTATGCAAGCTCGCAATAATGCAAATTTGTAAGTTGTGTCTTTACTGTCACGCTCAATAATTGTTGAGATATCTTGTATAGCTTTAAGCATTATTTTCAGTGTGATTATTATTCAATATTTTATTAAAAAACACTTGTGTCAGAATTTAACAACTCCTTTGTAGTTTGTTGGCTGACTATAGCAGATAGAATTTAAACTTCCATTTCGTTTGAACATTTTTGGATTATCTTCAAAATTAAATATGCGATAGAGATAGTAATCGTGTAAATGATTTTGTGAAAAAAGAAGTTCATTCCTAGTAAAATAAAAGGGGGTTTCTTTGTTCAATTTAGTTGTTTTTACTTCTACATATTTGTCTCTTCCATTCAGGTTTTTTGAGAGAATGTCATATCCAGCACCATCTCCTTCGTCTTTCGATACCCATCTTATTTGCTTTGCAAGATTCTGTTTGCCCTTTCGTATCAAATCCCATTTTTCGAAATCAATAACTAACGCTTCTCCAGATTCCCCCAAATTTCGGTTGTTCTGTTCCCGCTCTAGATAATTTATCTTAATTGGATTTCGTTTATAAATAACGTCCGAATCTAAAACCTTCGAAGCTATTGGCAGTTCAAAAATAAAACTATTGAAATCCACAACCTTCCTTTGTTTGCTAATTTGTTTTTCAGCAAAAAAATTAAAATGATTTTCAATTAAAGGATTGTTTTTTAAGTATTCAATTACTATATCCTCAAGAATATGCTGATAATTAAAACGGGGTAAATATCCTTTAATATAGGGTTGGCCTAAATTAATTAATGCGGCACTAATATTTTGATGCTTGAATTCAATAGATCCTTTAGTCCGATTCGTCAAAATTTTTAGCAAGGCTCTGCGATGTTCAGCTTTTGAGTATTTTTCAGAATTCAATTCTGATGTAAGCATTTTAAAATAATCTGCAACAATCAGCTCCACTTCAATGTATGTCCAAGAATTATTTGGCATAATTAACGATAGGTTTGTTCGTAAAGTTAAGATATTTTTCAATAGACTGATATTATTCTAGATTTGAAACCACTACTAAAAAGTAACTTTCAGACTTTATATTTCTTGTTTCCCAAATTTTCCCAAAAAAAACTTGCATTCACCCTTGATATTCACCTCCCTTTCGTTTTAACTTTATAGCCGCTATTGCAATAAACCGCTTTAGCAGAGCAATCAACGCTTCTTTTTTGTGTCAAAAAACAAATCAAAACTTCCTTTTTACACGCCCGTGTAGGTTTTGATGGATAGTATGAGAATCGTCCTTTAACATATGCTTTCAGCATTTCGCTGAAGCAAATACGTCTGAATCAATGCCTTGTAGGTTGTGGTTAGCCTATTGTAAGTTCAAATGAATGCCATGTAGGTCGCATTTTGCCTAGTGTAGGTTCAAATGAATGCCATGTAGGTCACATTTTGCCTAGTGTAAGTTCAAATGAATGCCATGTAGGTCACATTTTGCCTAATGTAAGTTCAAATGAATGCCATGTAGGTCGCATTTTGCCTAGTATAGGTCACATTTTGCTCATTGTAGGTGCACAAGAACACCTCACATCATTTATAAATTAAAACTTAAAATTATGTCTTTATCAACATCCCAGTCCGAAGCCCAACTGCTCGAAAATTATCAGTTGGCATTATCCAATGCAGAAACAAATCCCGAAATAGCAGCCACTATGGCCCTATTTGGGTATGATGCCGTTAAGATAGCCGAAGGAAAGGCTGTTTTAGCCTCCACGCATCAAGCTTATAATTTCAATAAGCAAGAAGACCAGGAAAGTCTGGAAAGTAGAGTCAATTTCCTTACGCTCTTCAATCAAGTCTTTGCAATCTATAAGCTCAACCGCAGAAAAGCAAAAGTCGTATTTAGAAAAGATGCTGTTGCTTATAGTAATTTACTCCTTACAGGCCAAATGCCGCGCAATTACGCCAAACGGCTGGATTTAATGAGTCTTTTTTATGAACGTATTCAAGCCAATCTCGATATTCAAACCCAATTGGCCCGCCTTGCTATCACGCCCGAGGAAATTGTGGCAGCCCTGGCAGCCCTGGTAGAAGTACAAGCAGCACACAACACGTATCAAAACGAAATAGGAGAGTCGCAAGATGCTACTAAAATAAAAAATGCGGCCTTTGAAGCGATAGAAGATTGGATGAACGAATTCTATGCCGTATCCAAAATCGCTATGGAAGACCATCCCCAGCTCCTCGAATCGCTGGGCGTATTTATTAGGAGTTAATCCGCGGTTTTTAGGATTGATACGCTGTCAGTTGGCCTTTCGGCAAGCTCAAGCCTGTCGAGAACAATGTCAGTTCGCCTTTCGGCAAGCTCAAGATGACTGTCGAGAACCATGTCAGTTCGAGCTTGTCGAGAACCAGCAAAAGACATCTCGACAAGCTCGATGTGACAGTCTGAGTTTTGATTAACCACAGTCTTTTCCATAAAAAAAAGCCTTTCCCCGAAAGGAAAAGCTATTTCAGTTTATAATCTAGGTAATCTCTTATTCTGCTTTTTTATAAATAATCGCATTTATCACTACGTCGTCACCACCCATATTGATGCTCATACCATAAGGCTTATCTTTTGAAAAGCTAATCTGTGCATCGCCTGCTTTACCCGTTAGCTGTTGCCAAATAGTTACCGCCTGATGAACACCAGTGCCTCCAGTTGGATGTCCCCAACCAATTAAACCACCAGTCGTATTCATTGGAATAATGCCATCGCGTTTGGTATTTCCTGCCGCAACAAAATCGCAGCCCTCGCCAGGTTTTGCTAAACCTAAAGCTTCAACCGTAAGTAAACCAGCAATAGAAAAACAGTCGTGTAATTCTACTGTACCAATTTGATCGATACTTAAACCCGTTTCTGCAAACACTTTTTCGATAGCGGTTTTAATGGCTTTCAATTCGGTTAAATCTGTTGGATCGGTAGTAATATTTCGAATCACTTGCGCATAGCCCACCACTTCAACGGCATCTTTTTTAGCAACACCAATACGTTTTAATCCTTCTTCCGAGGCAATAATAATTCCGGAAGCAGCATCAGAAACTTTAGAGCAATCCATAAAGTTTAGGTTATCAACAAATATTTTTCCGTTGGGCTCACTTTTTAAAGAAAGACCATAAGGATCAGGATGTGTATTGTGAAATTCCTGTGCCGTTGGATCTAAACGTGCATTTTCTATCGCGTTAGCATACCATTGTGCCATTCCTTTTCTTGCTCTTTCACGATCGTATTTTGCAAAATAAGCACCGGCGCGATCGCTAAACTGACCAGGGAAAAAATAAGCATGTCCGTTTTTGCGTTTTTTGAACCAGCCTGCTAAGGCTAAAATATCAGCTCCATAAATGGCTTTTACTGTATTTTGAACTTCAACACCCACGCTTAAAACAACTTCAGCCGATTCCGCTAAAATAGATTTAATGCCACTGACAAGAGCAAGAGATCCAGAAGCGCAAGCACCTTCAACGCTGGTAGCAGGCTTAAATTCCAGGTCTTTGTCAATCATGGGGAAAAATCCCGGAAGGTTTCCTTGACGGTTAAATTGGGCAGCCATAAAATTACCCATTACACTTTCGTCAACACTTTTACCTCCACCATCTATTTTATTTAGAACGCCTTGGCCAGCTTCAGTTAGATAATCTTCCAAGCCTGGACGTTCCTTCTTTGGATTAAATTCTTTACGTCCGGTTCCCATTGAAACAGTATTATAACCGGCAGTCATATATATTTTTCGTCTTAAATTTTTCATCTTTTTCAATTTAAAAGCTTAATCAAAATAATTATTTACCGGTCCAAAAGCGTGGAAAAATCCAGTCAGCATAACCGTATTTACATCATTTGTATTGGCAGCAACCCCGTCATTTACAAGCTTTTGCCCAATTGCATTGGAATTGGCTCCATAGCTTAGCGCTAATTTAGCTCCACAACTATCCATTGCTTTCATATTGGCAAAGAAAGCAGTAAATAATTCGTCTTTGTTTTTCTTGCGAATAACCGCTTTCCAAGGCATAAAACCTTCGGGCATTTCACCAAGGGTAGCATCGCAATTTTCGGCAAAATCGGCAAAGTTCACATAAGCTTTCAGCTTAGGATCGAAAGCAGCAACGGCTTTTCCTCTTTCGTATTTTAAGAAACCATCTTTTTGAGCGCCACTGCTCATTTGTCCGCCTTTAATTTGCAGTGCAATAAACTGATCGAGTATATCGCTATGTAAATTTTCATCAGGCATATAAGGATCCATTACATTCAAAATAAATTGCAGTACGTCAATCCCCACATAATCCATCAATTGAAAGATGCCCATTGGACGAACAAGATAGTCTTGACTCACTTTGTTTATCATATACACCGCTTCGGGCCAGCTATAATTTTTTGTTAAAGCATTTGCCTCATTAATACCGTGTAAACCATCGCGCATAAAATGGCCGTTTCCAATAAATCCGGCAATGTCGTTGGCAGGTACAATAATTTTTCCAAGATGCTTTGCGTACCCATAGGCGAAATCGATCATTACCGAATCCGTATTTTTGGTAGTAATTAATTCAACCAATTTTTGAATTGCAGGCGGATTGTAAAAATGAAATCCTAAAATACGACCTTTTAAATTAGCTTTTTCCTCAATTAGCTTGATAGGCACTGAACTGGTATTGGTAAAATACCAAGGTTTATTTGGATTATTAGTATCTATTTGCGAAAGGATTTTAACTTTTAAATCGGAATTTTCGCTTACAGCCTCGAAAATTAGACCGGAACGATACGCCACTTCCATAGCGGTAGTAGGCCGAATGACATTCATCACATCGAAAATATATTGATCGATGATTTCACCATTTTCAATCAAATCGGCTCTGTCAGCATAAGCTGAACGCAACCTAACGGTTTGTTTCTCAGCTATTTTCCTTACTTG
>Ga0307991_1002902_pt1 | contig 11365 bp, 8 predicted proteins | sample EllFjometagen131_FD_203146 | JGI IMG/M metagenome (GOLD analysis project Ga0307991, IMG submission 203146) | Marine microbial communities from Ellis Fjord, Antarctic Ocean - #131 | ecosystem: Environmental > Aquatic > Marine > Unclassified | place: Southern Ocean | collected 2014-10-08 | reverse complement strand
AAAAGAATTATGAAACTCATGAAGTAATATTCATTGTTTCCTTTCATTTTTACTAAAATCATACAAAAAAGAGATAAATCTCACAATGAGTTTTTATCTCTTTTTTTATTACCTTAGTTTTTCAGTGGTCTCTAATTTTAGCTACTCTTTCTTTTTTTTACATAAGGTGTCATTACAACTCTTACAACTCAAAGTATCGTTAGAAATCGAATAAAAGCGTTCTGGGCTAATATGGTGGACGTATTCCCAGGTGATAAATATTATAACGCCTAATGAAACTAAAGTTAATGTATATATGTTTGGAATAAAAATTAAAATATAGAATTTCATTAATCGGTCCCAGTTAGTTATTCTACAGGTATGGCAACAATTATTTTTTAGAATTATGCTTCTAAAAGGACACCAGTATAGTACACAAACATAGTCGCCTATATTTATCAACAAGAAGATTAAGTAAATATGAATCTCTTTAAATATGTCATAGTTAAGATAGATTAAACCAATTATACTTAATATCCCGAAATAAAGAATGAATGTTATAAATGCTAGTAAATTGTTTTTTCTTTTGATTTTATCCAAGTTTGTTTTGTTATAACCAAGGCGTTCTACATAATTCCTTTTTAGATGTTTACTTGAAGGGATATATTTGTTTACACTGGGGATTAAAACCGATAAACTATCAAATATGAAATATACAAATATTATAGGTATAACAAACTCATAAAAAATAGAGATATTATCATAAAAGAAGAGTGCAAACATAGATGTTATAGCTAAAAATACAATTGCAATAATGAATTTAATTCTATGTCTTATCATTTAATCACCCCTAAATATTATATCATAAATAAAGTAAGTGTTTACATTATGATATAAATCTACTAAAATTGAATATGTAAATATTATAAAATAAAAATTATACGTGGAAAAAGACATGAAAATTGTTCTGTTTTTTTACTAAAAAGGAGAAATTATGGATTATCTAAAGAAAAGCGATTTAGAACTATACGAAGCTATAGAGCTAGAAAAAGGTAGACAAGAATCTCATATTGAATTGATTGCTAGTGAAAATTTTGTTTCTAAAGCTGTACTTGAAGCACAAGGAAGTGTCTTAACAAATAAATATGCAGAAGGATATCCTGGAAGAAGATATTATGGTGGATGTGAATTTGTAGACATTGTAGAAGATTTAGCTAGAAATAGAGTAAAAAAACTTTTTAATGTTAAATATGCAAATGTACAAGCCCATTCTGGTTCATCAGCCAATATGGCAGCTTACAGATCTATTATAAAACATGGAGATACTGTACTTGGAATGAGTTTAAGTCACGGTGGACATTTAACTCATGGTCATCCATTGAATTTTAGTGGAATCGATTACAATTTTGTCAGTTATGGAGTTGATGATGTAACTGAACAAATAGATTACAAAGAACTAGAAAGAATTGCTGTTGAGTCAAAACCGGCTTTAATAGTAGCTGGAGCAAGTGCTTATCCAAGAAAAATAGATTTCAAAAGAATGCGTGAAATTGCCGATCTTTGTGGGGCTAAGTTAATGGTTGATATGGCACATATTGCTGGACTTGTAGCAGCTGGATTACACCAAAATCCATGTGAATTCGCTGACATTGTTACATCTACTACTCATAAAACTTTACGTGGACCGCGTGGTGGAATCATTTTAACTAATAATTTCACATTATATAAAGAAATTAACAGAGTAATATTCCCTGGAATCCAAGGTGGACCACTTATGCACGTGATTGCTGCTAAAGCAGCAGCTTTTAAGGAAGCTTTATTACCTGAGTTTATAGAATATCAAACTAAAGTAATTGAAAATGCTGCAGAATTTGCATTTCAATTAAAAGAGTTTGGTTTTAAAGTTGTATCTGGAGGAACAGATAATCACTTGATATTATTAGAAGTTAAGTCATTATCAGGATTGACAGGAAAAGATGCTGAAAAGCTTTTAGATAAGGTAAATATTACAACAAATAAAAATACAGTTCCTAATGATACTGAAAAACCATTCATCACAAGTGGTATAAGACTGGGAACTCCCGCTGTTACAACGAGAGGCTTCCAAAAACAAGATATGAAGACTTTAGCAAAATGTATATTTGATACATTGATGAATCCTGAAGATGAAGATGTATTAAACAGTGTACGAAAAACAGTAAAGGAACTCACAACTAAATATCCATTAGGTTACTAATAAATACTCTAATCACAAAGGAGTGATAATATGAGAGTAGCAATTATTAAAAATAATGGACATATTGATAAGAGAATTGAAAGACTGCTTAGTTACAGTGAAATCAAAGGCGATTTCATATCAAAGTTTACTAGGAATTCTTTAAATATGTATCATTGTGTAATATTCACACACAAAAATAATATACAAAATTTACCAAAGGTAATTGAATCAATTGTCTTAGAAAAGAAAATCTTAGTAATATATATAAATAACACTCTATCTATTGGAGAGTTTTATAATGTTATGAATGATTTATATTTTAGCGTTATTAACGAACAAAATCTTGAGATAGAGCTCTTATCTGTAATAAATAATTCAGTTAAGTATATAAATGAAATAAACAGACTGAACTTAGAAAAAGACAGAGTGGTTGAAGAGTTAAAAACGATTAATAATGTTTCAAAGGCAAAGAGAAGTTTAATGTCAAAAGGGTTCACTGAAGACGAGGCTCATAAGTTTATTCAAAGAAAAGCAATGGATTTACGACTTTCTAAGTTAGAAACTGCAAACCTTATCATTGAAAATAAGATTGACATTTAAAATGTGCTTATTTATAATTAGACCAGTAGACAAAGAGGTCTAACAAAAATAATATATTAAAAAACAATGGTGTCTATGCATTCAAATGCATATTTTGACACCATTTTTTATTTAATAAAGGGGAGAATATGATGAGTATATATTCAAAGGAAGAAATTTTAAAAAATGCTAAAGAGGAAAATGTGAAATATATTAGATTATGTTTTACAGATATTCATGGAGTTATAAAGAATGTGGAAATACCTGTACGTAAATTAGCCGAGGTATTAGACAACAAAATCATGTTTGATGGATCTTCAATTGATGGATTTGTGCGTATTCAAGAGGCAGATATGTATTTAAGACCAGATTATAATACATGGCTTATTTTATCTTGGGAACAAACTACTTATGGAAAAGTTGCAAGATTAATATGTGATATCTATTTACCAAATGGTGAACCTTTCTCAGGGGATCCAAGACAAGTGCTTAAGAAAAACTTAGCGAAAATGAGAAAATTAGGTTTTGGATCTTTCAATTTGGGTGTAGAACCAGAATTCTTTTTGTTTAAACTTGATGATAAAGGAGAACCAACTTTAGAAGCAAATGATAACGGTGGGTATTTTGACCTTGCACCCCTAGATGGTGCCGAGGATTGTCGTAGAGATATAGTTTTAGAGTTAGAAAAAATTGGATTTAATATGGAAGCATCACATCATGAAGTAGCACCAGGACAACACGAAATAAATTTTGAATTTGAAAATGCTTTGGAAGCATGTGATAGTTTACAAACTTTTAAATTGGTTGTTAAGAATATCGCTAAGAGACATGGTTTACATGCAACATTTATGCCTAAGCCAATTGCAAGTATAAATGGTTCAGGTATGCATACGAATTGTTCCTTAACAGACTTAAAAGGGAATAATGTATTTGATGATCCAAATGGTGTTATTGGTTTAAGTGAAACTGCACTATATTGGATAGCTGGAATTATGAAAAATGCAAGAGCATTTACTGCAATTACGAATCCAACAGTTAATTCTTATAAAAGATTAGTCCCAGGTTATGAAGCCCCATGTTATATTTCTTGGAGCGACGCTAATCGTTCATCAATGATTAGAATTCCTGCAGTGAGAGGAAAAGCAACTAGAGCTGAAATTAGAAGTGTCGATCCTTCAGCTAATCCATATTTGGCTATATCTGCAATATTGGCAAGTGGACTAGAAGGAATTGAAAAGAAATTAGAATGTGCTGACAGAGTATACATTAACCTATTTGATTTATCTAGAGAAGATAGAGAAGCAATGGGAATAGAAAATTTACCTGAGAATTTAAAAGATGCTGTAAAAGAATTAGTTAATAATGAAGTACTTAAGGAAGCTATAGGAGAACATGTTATTGAAAAATTTGTTGTTGCTAAGCAAAAAGAATGGGATGATTTTAGAAAAAGTGTTTCAGATTGGGAAATTAAAAGATATTTAAAAGTAATTTAATATAAAAAAACTGTTTCTAAATTGAAACAGTTTTTTATTTGAGACGTCCTTGACAACTATTTTAAAAGTATCTAGGTTAGTTTTTAGTTATTAGAGATTATATCAATATATTCAATATTTTTAGACCGGCTAAACACAGATGAAAGTGAAAACACCCCTATTGTTATACATTCAAACGGAAAAATGGGTTGTGATATTTTAAAAAAAGAGCTAATCAGCTCTTTTTATTTTGCTTCATTAATTAAACTTTGTATTTCTTCCTCATTGAAATTATATTTAGTTGTACAGAAATGACACACTGCTTCAATTCCCTTGTCATTATCCTTGATTTCTTGGAGTTGTACTTTTCCTAGAGAAATAAGTCCTTTTTCGTATTTTTCTCTAGAACAGTTACAAGCATACTCTAAATCCATTTTTTGTAAGAATTGATAATCATTATTAGAAATTTCATTCATCATGTCTTCAGGAGTAAATCCTTTTTCTACCATTTCACTTACTGGTTTAAGTTTTTTTATCGATTTTTCTATTTCTTTTATAGTTTCTTCTTTACAGCCTGGCATTACTTGTAAGATAAATCCACCACTGCTTATAATTGAATTATCAGTATTTACTAAAACACCCAATCCTACTGCACTAGGTATTTGTTCGCTAACAGTAAAATAATAAGCAAAGTCTTCAGCAATTTCACCTGTTTGAATTTCAGCTGAACTTGTAAACATATCTCGAATCTTCAAATCTTTAGTTACGTGAACAAAGCCATTCCCTACTGCTTTACCAACATCTAATTTTCCTGATTTTTTTTGAAGTAAAACGTGAGGATTTGCCACATAACCTCTGACTTCTCCATTAGCAGTGGTTGTAGCTACCATTTCACCAATTGGACCATCACCATTTATTCTTATAGTTAACTCTTGATCCCCACTATACATTGCTCCCATGATAATTGAGTTAGTTAGCAGTCTTCCTAAAGCTGCTGCACTTGTAGGCCATAAATCATGGATTTTTTGTGCATGTGAGACTAAGTTTGTCGTTACTGCTGTATAAACTCTGACTGTGCCATTAAACGCATATGCCTTAATTAAATAATCTTTCATATTTATCACCAACGATATTATATCATTAAATCGTAATAAATAAAATCAAACACATTGCATTTATCTGAATGATTATGTAAAATAAAGTGAGCTTCACATAAGGATGTGCCTATTATGTTTAAAATTGGAAATGTTGAAATTAAAAACAAAGTTGTTATAGCACCTATGGCTGGTGTTTCAAATATCGCCTTTAGAACTATTATGAAGGATTTTGGTGCTGGCTTAGTTTACGCTGAAATGGTTAGTGATAGAGCATTGAATTATCGAAATCCAAAAACACTTAAAATGATAAAAGTCGTTGATGAAGAAAGACCTCTTTCAATGCAAGTGTTTGGAGGAGATAAAGAAAGCATCGTTAAAGGAGCAATGGTTATTGATCAAGAATCTGATTGTGATATTATTGATCTTAATATGGGATGCCCGGTTTCAAAAGTAGTAAATAGTGACGCAGGAGCAAAACTATTATTAGAACCTAATAAAATTTACGATATTGTAAAGGCTGTTGTTGAAAATGTAAGTAAGCCAGTTACTGTGAAAATAAGAAGTGGATGGAATTCAAATACACTTTATGCAGTGGAAATCGCTAAATTATGCGAAAAAGCAGGAGCAAAAGCTATTGCAATTCATGGCAGAACAAGAGCGCAAATGTATACTGGAAAAGCAGATTGGAATATAATTAAAGAAGTGAAGGATGCAGTAAACATTCCTGTAATTGGTAATGGTGACGTTCTTACTCCTGAAGATGCACAAAGAATGATAGAACTAACAAATTGCGATGGAGTGATGATTGGTCGTGGAGTTTTAGGTAATCCTTGGTTAGTAAAACAAACTGTTGATTTCTTATCAACAGGAGAATATGACAAAGATATTAATTTTAGAGAAAAAATTAAATGGATTATTGATCATACAGAAAGATTAATAGAACTTAAAGGTGAATACATCGCATTGCTAGAAATGCGAAGTCATGCTTCTTGGTATGTTAAAGGCCTTAAAGGAGCTACTAGAGTTAAAAGAGAAATCAATAATATAAAATCAAAAGAAGAGCTTTATAAATTACTTTACGAATATCTAGATTATTTAGAAAAAGGGCCAAAATAACTGGCCCTTTTATTTTTATATTATATAGTTTGTATATTTTGCTTTTTGAATCTGACTTAATTCTAACGTAATCAAGGTGCCATCATTAGTGTACTCTTGATTTATTATATGGTTGTTTTCGTTGAAGTATGACACTAATTCTCCTTCTTTGAACGGAATCAAAAGGTTTACTTCTTCAAATTCTTTAAAAAGTTCTTTATCTATTAAATTTATTACTTTCTCTACATCCTTAGGTTCAAGCAAAGAAACAATTAAGCTTGGATAATGAAGAGGTTTGATTTCTTCATCAAGTAAATCGAATTTATTATAAATATAAATTGTAGGAATTCCTTTTACTCCAATATCTTCAAGTGTTTTGTTCGTTACTTCTATTTGTTTTTCATAAAAATGATTGCTTGTATCAACTACATGTATTAATAGATCAGCTTCTGTAATTTCTTCAAGAGTTGATTTAAATGATTCAACAAGATGATGCGGTAGATTAGATACAAAACCAACAGTATCAGTTGCTATAAACTCTTTATTGCTTTTAAGTGTGATTTTTCTAGTTGATGTTTCTAATGTAGCAAATAGCATGTCTTTTACAAACACTTGCTTATCAACTTCTTTTTGTGTAAAGTTCATTAAGCCGTTTAACAGAGTCGATTTACCAGCATTGGTATATCCTACAATTGCAACTTGTTTAACATTAGATTTAGCTCTGCTTCTTCTTTGAATTTTACGAGCTTTTACAACATCTTCTAGTTCTTTGATTAATCTTGTTTTTTCAGACACGATTCTTCTTCTATCTAGTTCGAATTTCTTTTCACCAGGACCTCTTGAACCGATTCCACCTTGTTGTTTACTAAGTGATTCAGCAAGTCCAGCAAGTCTTGGTAGCATATATTGTAGTTGTGCTATTTCAACCTGAATCATTGCTTCTTTTGTTTTTGCTCGTGAGGCAAATATATCTAGAATTAACAGTGTTCTATCAATAACTCTTATTCCAATTTCTGCTTCTAAATTTCTAAGCTGTGATCCTGATAATTCGTTATTGAATATTACTGTATCTGCATCCAAGTTAGTAGCAAAGGTCTTTATTTCTTCTACTTTTCCTTTTCCAATATAGAATCTAGGAGTAATTCTATGTATAGATTGCGTAACAGTATACAAAACTTCAACATTTCTCGCTTTTGCAAGATTTGTAAGTTCTTCCATATAATAGTCGATTAAACCCTCATTTTTTAAATCAGCACCAACTAATATTGCTTTATACATGATTATCACCTCTTTTTTCATTATATCACATGACAAATGAGATTTCACTTCATAAGACTAATGTATAAAAAAAGCGCTATTTAGCGCTTTTTTATAATCCACATTTTAATTGAGCATTGCAATTGGTACAAGTATTGCATCCGCCTAAGTTTTCAATGGTACCTTCAAGACATATTGGACAAATATCTCCAACTTCTACTCCGATATTACGGTCTTGTCTATCTGATCTTAAACCTTGAGTTTTAGACTCTTTTGGTTCTTTTTTCTCTTCGTCAAGTATTATTCCTAATTCTTCTATATCAACTTGCTTAGGTGATTTAATTTTTTCGCCATCTTCTTTAGATAATGTAAGGACTTGAGAATCTCTACTTCCATCAACATACACTGTTCCACCTTTGGCTCCACCAGTGTATAATCTCATATACACTTTTTCTACTTCTTCAACGGTATAACCTTTAGGAGCGTTTACTGTTTTAGAGATTGATGAATCAACCCAGTTTTGAATAATACATTGAGTGTCAACATGTTCTTCAGGTGCTAATTCCATAGCACTTACAAAAGTATTTGGTAAAGAATCTTTTGTATATTGTGGGTAAGCTTTCAAGTATTCATCTACTATTGGGGCATTAACTTCAATAAATTTACCTAATCTTCCACTTCTATAGTATGTAAAAGCAAAATATGGTTCAAGTCCAGTAGAAACACCTACCATTGTACCAGTAGATCCTGTTGGGGCAATTGTTAATAAGTGAGAATTTCTAATTCCATTTTTCAGAATACTTTGTCTAATGTATTCTGGTAGTTTTTTCATATATCCTGATTTAATAAATTTTTCTCTATCACCAAACTCTTCTAAGAATGGGAATGAACCTTTTTCTTTAGCGATATCAATTGATGCTTCATAGGCATTTGTAGCCATAAAACGGAACAATTCTTCTACTAAAACACTTCCTTCTTTTGATCCATAACGTTTGTTACACCAAATAAGTAAATCATGAAGACCCATAATTCCAAGACCAATACGTCTTTCTCCTAATGCTTGGTGTTCGTTATCTTTTAGGAAGTAAGTTGTCTTGTCAATTACGTTGTCTTGCATTCTAATTGCTGTTTTAATCGTTTTTTCTAATTTTTGCCAATCAACCTCTGCCTTTTCTTTGTTTACCATGTTAGCAAGATTTATTGCTGCTAGGTTGCATACAGAATATGGGGCAAGTGGTTGTTCACCACAAGGATTTGTACATACAACTTTTTGTCCATATCCTTTTGCATTTGTCATTTCATTAGCATTATCAATAAAGAAAATTCCTGGTTCAGCTGAGTATGTTGCACATATATTTATTAAATTCCAAAGTTCTTTTGCTCTTAGTGTATGATAAGTTTTAACCCTATAACCAAGGCTTTCCCATTCTCTTACATCTCCAACATGCATCCATAAATCATCATAAGATTTTTTTTCATCACCTTTATATGAATCAACATCTGGGAATCTTAGGTTATAATCTGAATCGCTTTCTACTGCATCCATGAATTCTTTGGTAATGGCTACAGAAATATTTGCTCCAGTTAGAAATTCAGGATTATTTACTTCATAATGCCCACCTTTATTTATTCTTTCAAAGGCAGAATCAACTATTTCTTTTGTAAATATCCCTGGAGACAAGTTCGCTTGTTCTAAGATATACTCATTTATTTGAATTTCTGATTCACTTAAAGGAATAAATTTCAATTTGGCTTTTGCTGCAGCCACAATTGAAGGTTCTTTGATTGTATTTATTAAAAATTGTAGTATTTTTGGGTTTTGCATTTTTGAAACAATAAATTCAACAATATCAGGATGCCAATCAGATAACATAATCATCTGAGCGCCTCTTCTTGAACCACCTTGTTCTACAAGATGAGTTAATTCTGATAAATCATGAAGCCAACTTACTGCTCCACTAGATTTACCATTAACTCCTTTAGCTAATGAATTTTTAGGGCGTAAAGAAGAACCATTTGTTCCAACACCGCCACCTCTACTCATTATTTCCATAACTTGTTTTCTATGATCACTGATTCCACCACGAGAATCATGTATAAAAGGCATAACAAAGCAATTAAAGTATGTTACATTAGTATTGCTTCCAGCTCCAAAAAGAACTCTACCAGCAGGGACTAAGTTTAAACTAGAAACTTCGTCATAGAAATTTTTTACCATTTCCTCATCTTCATCTTCACCTAGATGATGAGCAAGTCTTTTTGCTATTTGTTCAAAATACAATTCTAAAGGCTTATCAATAAGTCTCTTTTTTCTAACTACGCAACCTTCAGAATCTGCATCTTCAGCATTCATAAGGTATTCTTTTTCTATCTTGATTCTTACAGAATCTCCATCTATACCTAAAACATTCCCAATTCCTCTTGCAGGAAACTTGGGATCATTTTTAACAACTGTTATAACTAAATCGCCTATTGATAGTGTTTCTAGTGACAAATCTTTTTGAGTATACCTGTCTAACATTACCAGTCTTGATACACCTGAAAAAGTCTTATTCATATCAGATGTTATAGGGAATAAGTGAGTGAAATCACTTGTTATATCTTTATTCAATTTTTGGATTAATTTTGCACTGTATTCTTTCATAAATCTTGTCCCCCTGACTATTGTAAGATTGTATATTAATTATATAATATAAAAAAAATAATACCAGTCTTGACATTTGACAAACACTGTGAAATCCTGTTAAATAGCCATTAAATATAAAGTATTTTTTTTACTTATGTTTGATTTTTTAGATTTTTATTCTTAATTGTAATCACATTAAAGTTCTTTATAAAAATAGTATGCTCTTTCTTATTCTTGATTTTATAAATATTATATATTTTATATGTGATTGAAAGTGTGAGTTGTGATATAATTATGAAAAGGAGTGATATTATGAGTAATTTTGATATATTAGTTATAAATGTGTATCTTTTAGCTATTTTTACCATATTGATTAAAACAAAAACGATAACTCAAATTTATCGATTGTTTAAGTTGTTGGATATCGCTCTATTTATCTACCTGATTATAGTTATTTTCAAAGATGATGTTGCATTGATAGACGTCTTAATTAAGGGAATTCCTTTATTATTACTAATTGGATCTATTGTACAATCAGAGGTTTTGTTAATTTTAAAAAAATTAGGCTTAAAAAGAAACTCATTATTTAGTAATACTCTTGAAGATAACATTAAAATTGAGTTAATTAAGAGTATTGATCATCTAAGTGGTAAAAAAATTGGAGCTTTAATTACTTTTGAGAAAAACACTTCAATGGATGAGTATGTATCTAAAGCATTTAAAGTAAATGCCCCATTAAACAGTGAACTATTATCTTCAATCTTTTACCCTAACACTCCACTTCATGATGGAGCTGTTATTATTAGGAAAAACACAATAGTGTGCGCAGGGGCCTACTATCCCCCTACTGAAAGATTAGACATCCCTAAACAACTTGGATCTAGACATAGAGCTGCAATTGGAATTAGTGAAGTATCTGATTCATTAACAATTATAGTAAGTGAAGAAACAGGAAATATTAGTATTTCCGTTGATGGATATTTAGATTTAGATATAAGTAAAGAATCTTTATTACTGTATTTAGAAAAGCATTTACAAACAT
>Ga0307991_1002899_pt1 | contig 11380 bp, 8 predicted proteins | sample EllFjometagen131_FD_203146 | JGI IMG/M metagenome (GOLD analysis project Ga0307991, IMG submission 203146) | Marine microbial communities from Ellis Fjord, Antarctic Ocean - #131 | ecosystem: Environmental > Aquatic > Marine > Unclassified | place: Southern Ocean | collected 2014-10-08 | reverse complement strand
CTGGAAATTAATATCTCTTCGGTGTAGGGCTTTGTGATAAAGTTGTCCGCGCCGCACATTAATGCGTTGAAAATGTCCTCGGTGTCTGAAAGACTTGTTAAAAGTATGACGGGAACGTTGTTTAAGCGGGGAACCGCTTTGATCTGGCGGCATAATTCATAACCGTCCATGATCGGCATGACGATATCGCTGATGACCATATCCGGCGTTTTTGTATTTAAAAAATTCATCGCCGCCTGGCCGTTATGTTTAATCGTGACGGCAAAGTCATAGGATTCAAGGATTTTTTGCAGGTATAACGCTTGGGTGATGCTATCCTCAACCGCCAGAATATAATATGTCCCGTTAGCGTTCATATAGACGATGGTTCCTGTTGTGAAATGTCAAATGTTATTTTTGTAAATCGTGTGAAATTTTGTTTAAGAAAGCGGTAATGTCAGGTGGCGCCAGAATATAAGTTGCCGCATCCATTTGGATCGCTTCTTTCGGCATTCCGAAGACGACTGAACTTTCGGAGTCCTGGGCGATGGTTATCGCTTTTTCTGCTTTCATCTCTTTTAATCCTAAGGCACCGTCGTTGCCCATTCCGGTGAGTAAAATGCCGATGGTGTTTTTTTTGTAAGTTTGTGAAACAGATGAAAATAAGTATGTTATGGGTCGTTTTAGATTGTTATCATTAACAGCTTTATGAATATGAAAATTGCGTGACGCGGTGATGCTGACTCGATGATCCTCCGGGGCAAAGTAAACATGACCGCTTTTAACACGGTCTCCGGTTTTTGGTATTTTAAGGGCCAGGGGCGTTGTTTTGGAAAGCCATTCGACCATGCCTGCAAGGAACCCGTTTGCAATATGCTGGACAATGATAATTGGTATCGTAAAATCGGTATTCAGGTTTGAGAGAATAGATTGTAAAACCGGCGGGCCACCTGTGGAGGCGCCGATTGCTATTAATTCAACCTGTGATCCGGCTTTGGTTGATACTTTTTGAGGCAGGTGCTTTTTTACGTGACGTTTGGTTTCCTGTTTTAATAATTGGATGACTTTGACTTCAGACATGAGTTTAATTGTTTTAAGCAATTTTTCGACCAGGCGTTTTGAATCCGGGTGTCCGATACCGGGGGGCTTTTGAGAGACGGCAACCGCGCCTGCTTTCATGGCTTTAAAAATATTCTCGGTCTGTTCAGGAGAAACAAGTGTGCTGTGAACGATAATCGGCACCGGGCATTTTTCCATGATTGACCGGGTTGCTTCATACCCGTTTATGCCGGGCATCTGGATATCCATGATGACAACATCAGGGCTTTTGCTTTCCGTTAATAGCACGGCTTCTTCACCGGTTTTTGCCTCACCGGCGATTCGTAGATCCGGATCCGAATCAATGATCTGTTTTAAATATTCCCGGGTTGTCAGTGAATCATCTACGATCAGGACATTAATCATAACGATATTCCTACGGTCCGGTTGCGGCCCTGTTCCTTTGCCTGATAAAGACATTTGTCGGCTGCTTTGATCAACTCCGTGGCATTGAGATAAGAATTGTCTTCCCCGTGGGTTAGTGAAGCGATTCCGAAACTGGCGGTAATTTTGATGGTATTTTCTTCGTCCGGTGTTTCTTCTGATACTTTATGGCGCAACCGTTCCGAGACGACTTTTGCGCCGTTCAAGCCGGTTTCAGGAAGTACGATGAGAAATTCTTCTCCCCCATATCTGGCGACCCAGTCGATATCTTTACGCAATGATGAATTTAAGTTTTGGGCAAATGACCTTAAGATGATATCGCCCATATGATGACCGTATGTGTCGTTGACATTTTTAAAATGATCGATGTCGCAGATAATAATTGATAATTGTTGCTTATAACGGACCGCCCGTTTTATGGCTTTTGGAAGGTTGGTATTCATATATCCCCGGTTAAAAATCTCTGTCAGGGGATCCGTGATGGCTAAGAGGGCAATCTCTTTATTTCTTAGTTTTAAAGAAGATTCAAGGCGGATTACCCGCTCAGCAGTGGTTAAACGGGCAATGAGTTCCGAGTCATCCACGGGTTTTGTGAGATAATCATCGGCGCCGGCCTCAAGTCCTTCAATGATATCATCTTTTGAATCTTTTGCCGTTAAAAGAATAAGATATACATAGCTTCCAAAATCATGGCGCCGGACAGCCCGGCACAGCTCATATCCATCCATTTCAGGCATGATCCAGTCGGATATGACGATTGAAATCCGGTTGCTTAAAAGTATATTCATCGCTTCAAGACCGTCCTGGGCCAGAGTGACATGATAGCCGTGATCTTCAAGTATCAGCTGAATTTTTAACGCCTGTGTCCGGCTGTCTTCAACAAGCAGAATACCGCAGTCTCTTTTCATAGTTTTTTTGTTTTCCTCAAAACATCATTTCGTAGGCATACGGCGGATTACGCTTTGCTAATTCGCCCTACGGGGGCTTTATCGTTAGTTATTAGATTATATTAATCTTTCAATTACATCAAGCAGATTGCTCCGGTCAAAACTGTTTTTTACAATATAGGCATCTGCCCCGGCATCGATTCCCCTTTCACGGTCCACGCGGGAATCAAGATTTGTTACCAGAATCACCGGTGTTTCCGAACGGGATTGATCGTCGCGAATTTTTTTTGTCAGTTCGAATCCGTTCATTCTGGGCATTTCAACATCCGATACCACCGCATTAAATGCGTGAGTTTTAATCTGGTTATATCCGTCTTCACCGTCGATGGCGGTTTTAACCACATAACCGGATGCTTCAAGAATATTTTTCAGTAATGTCCGTGCGGTTAATGAATCTTCAACAATTAAAATGGACTTTTTAACTTCGTTTTTTTTTGCTTCAATTGTTTTGAGCATTTGGGGGGGCAATGCTTTGCCGGCAGACGTCTTGATAAGGTCACTTACATTAAGGATAAGAACAACCCTTCCCGTACCAAGAATTGTAGCCCCGGAAATATTGGGTACCCGTTTTAATTGTTTCCCGAGATTTTTAACAAGTACCTCCAGTTCATTTATGATTTCATCAACGATAAATGCGATCCGTTTATCACCGCTGCCCAGAATAATCACCGGCATGGAAAATGTGTCTGTTTTCCCTTTTGAGGCGCTTATGGGTACTTTTGGCGGCAGGCCTAAAATATCAGACAGGTTTACCAGTGATACGGCATGGTCTTTTACGGAAATCACCGTTCTGTTTTCAACCGTTTTGATTTCATCCGGCTGGATTTTTAAGGTATGTTCAACATGAACATTGGGTATAATAAAAAAGTTGTCGGAAACAGAAACAAGAATCCCTCTGAAAGTGGCCAAAGAGACCGGAAGTTCGATTGTAAATGTCGTGCCGTGGCCGGGATCACTGTCGGTGAATATCATTCCGCCGAGATTTTCAATGTTTTCTTTGACAATTGCCATGCCCAGTCCGCGGCCGGAAATTTCCGTAATAATCGCACTTGTTGAAATTCCGGATTGAAATATAAGGGACATTAATTGTTCATCCGTTAATTTGTCTGCATTTTCATTGGAAATGGCCTCTTTTCCGACAACTTTTTCCCTGATGGTGTTAATGTTGATTCCCTGGCCATCGTCGGCAATGACAACTTTGACCTTATTGCTTTCCGGCTGGGAAACGGTTACGCGGATTTGTCCGCAGGGGGATTTCTGGTTTTGTTTTCGGATATTGATATCTTCAATGCCGTGATCGACGGCATTGCGCAAAAGGTGGACCATGGGATCTTTAATGCCCTCAAGAATCCGTTTGTCGATTTCAATATCGCCACCGTTAAATTCGATGTCAACTTTTTTTCCCAGCTCTCTTGCGATATCACGAACCATCCTTGGAAAGGTTGAAAATAATGTTTGGAAAGGGAGCAGAGACGTTTTTTTCATTTCATCAAGAAGATCGTCCACCATGCCGCCGAGGAGCCGGTTGCTTTGTTCGACGGCCGTGATCAATTCATCTGTTTTGCGAGAAAAATTGTTTAAGTGTTTATCGTTTGATTCCGCAAATTGCACGAAACGATTTAAGAAACTGTGGGTTTCGGATAGTTCTTTAATTTTTTTAAGCTCAGGAGTCACCGCTTCCCATTGTTTTTCCCAGATCCTGATTAATTCTCCTGTTTCTTTAATCTGGTTAAGGTGCTGGTGTAGCATTTGTTTTGACGAAATCAGCTCTTCGGATTTTAAAAGAAGGGTGTCTACTTTTGCAATTGAGATGCGTACGGTATCAGAGAACAGGGATCTGGATTGAACCTTTTGACCCGTCCGGGCCTGTTGTTTGGCAGTCTTTATAGCTGCTTCTTTTGCCGCTTGCTGCGGGGCTTGTTTTGGTAATTTTTCAGGTTCCTGGATTATTGTGTGGGTTTTCGCATGGAAGTCAGATGAGGGTTTTAGATCTCTTTTAATTGTTTGACTTTCCGATGGTTCCGGTTTTCTCGATTTTTCCGTGCCCTCAGATATGAAATTCGTTAATTCTTCGATTGCCCGGTGAAAATTCGGGCGATCTTTCTCGGGGGCATCGAGATATTTTTCAATAATCCCCACCGCCTCATGGAATGTGTCAAAGAGATCCGTGGAAAACGGTTGGATACCTTCTTTTAGTTTACTGAAAACGCTTTCCATGGCCTGGCACAACATCTCTATCAGAGGAAGATTAACGGATCGTGCTGCGCCTTTCATGCTGTGGGCCTCGCGGAAGACAATTTCAACACCCTGTTGCCGCTTTTCCGGATCGACGCTTTTCTCCAGTTCCGTCAGGGTTGAGAACATGCTCTCAATGCGTTCTCCGGCCTCGATTTTGAAAGCCTCCAAAAGCTGTTTTTGAAAGTCCTGGTTATCCATAAATTAATTGCGTTGCATTCAATAATCGTTAAATTTTATAGCTTGAGGTGATATCTTTTGTGGTTTGCACCATTTCCTCAATGCCTTTTAAGGCATCTTCAAGTTGTTTAACACCTTCAAGGTTCTGTTGCGTGGCGTCATTGATACTTTCCATGGCCTGGGAGAGCTGATCTATCCCTGTAAGCTGCTGCTGATTTGATGCGGTGATTTGCATTGCCGCGTCTGAAAATTCGGTAACCTTTATGGATAATCTGTCTATGGCATCCCCTGCCTGTTCTGAAAGTTCAACTGCTTCATTAACTGTTTTTGTACCGCGTTCTGTTGCCATAACCGCAGCGCTTGTGGCTTTCTCAATATCTTCGAGTATATTTCTAACCTGGTTGGTTGCTTCTTTGGACTGATCTGCCAGGGACTTGACTTCCTGGGCAACTACGGCGAATCCTTTTCCCTGTTCACCGGCCTTTGCGGCCTCTATGGCTGCATTTACCGAGAGTATATTTGATTGATCCGCAATATCGGACACGCTGTTAATAATTGCCTCAATACTTTTGCTTTGATCACTGAGTTGAACGGTGCTCTCGGCAATGGCGATCATTTCATGTTTGATGCGGTTGACCCCGTTCATCGTATTTTCAGTTGCCTGTTTACCGGCATAGGATATTTTTGCCGTATTGTCAGCACTTTGAGCAATGTTGGCGGCTTTTTCAGTAGCAACCTCCGATGTTTGCCTGACCTCTTCAACAGTTGTGGTGACTTCACTGATTGAACTGGACGTTTCAGACGCGCTGGATGCGAGTTGAGAAGCCGTGGTTGATATTCTGCTGATTGAGGATACGAGAAGATTGGTTGAATCCGTCAGCATTTTCATCTGTTTTCGAATTTTTTTAGTTCCTTCATTAAAGGATTTTATCAAAAGTCCGATTTCATCGACCCTTTTCTTTTTCGGTTCCCGGATTTCGACGGTATAGTCGCCGTCATTGACTAAAATGTTTCTGTAAGAAAGATTATTGATGGGCCTTGCAATCATTCTTGACTGAATAAATCCGGCAATGAATATAAGAATGATGGATATGGCAACAGTCCAGAACGTATAGATTTTAAATTTATTGAGCAGGCCGAAGGCTTCGGTTTCATGTTTTTGCGTAATGACCGCCCAGTCAAAATCCGTATTGAGCTTTTTCTTCAACTCCAGGGGAGAATATGCACTTAACACGTTGAAACCACGATAATCCTTGATTTTTTGAATTCCGCTAAGGTTTTTAAACGCTTTTTGAACAGATGTGGAATTTATTTTTTGTTTCAATATTGCATTGTCATCCCCATATCTTGGATTTGACCGCATTAACAGGTCATCCCCGACAAGATATGTCTCGCCGGTTTCGCCCATTCCAGTGTAATCGGACATTATTGCAGTAATCCGTTCGGCATTGATCTGAATAATCAGAATAGCGGATAATTCCCCGGTGTCCGCGTACACAGGCGCGCCCATAAATAAAGCAGGGGGTGACTTTTGTTTAAAATTTGTAATATCGGTTATGTATGGATCGAGGGTTTTATTGATTTTGCTCCAGATTTTGGTTGTAATCGTGTTCTCGTCAAGTTTTGCCTCAGGGTCTATGTTGAATTCCTTGTTTTGAGCAGCCGAATAGAGCATCTGGCCGTTTTGATTGAGAAGGATGATATCACTGTATCCAAATACCTTCATATAATAGTCAAAAAGCGGACTCATTTCCTGGTATGTCTTGTTATTTAACATTGTCCGGATGTGCTGTGATCTTGACAGCAGAATAAGATTTTTTAACCGGTCCTTGAGAAATTCAAGCGTTTGAACCTTTTTGATATTATTGACGGATGTGATGTGATTAAACGCCTGGGTTTCCAAAGCGGATCTGGAAAAATAATATGTTATGGACCCCAGAGCAATCAGAGGAATTAAGCCCACCATGAAAAATTGAACAATAAGTTTTGCCATGATACTTTTTTTAATAAACCCAAACATTTTGATCGCCCTCCTGGTTTGTCGGAACGTATTTGATATTGATTAGACAAACATTTCTTTTGGTATGATTAACATTTATCAATCTTTAATCTTCAATCTTCAATCTTCAATCTTTTACCCCCCCGGTCTCTATATAAATGAGCATCTTCTCGTCTGCAAGGAGTTTATCCCCATCGAGAATTACCTCACTGTCACCGGTAACGCCTTTTAAATATGCCAAACGGATGCCAGTCAGTGTGGGCAGTGACGGCTGGATGCTGGCTTCAGGTATTTGCATGACGTCAAGGATTTCATCTGCAAGGATTCCAAATTCCATAGTGTCAGATGATAAGATTATGACCTGGCTCAGGTTGGTCAATTCCTGGTCAGGCAGATCAAAGAATTTTTTTAAATCAACCACAGAGATAATTTCTCCCCGCAGATTTATGACACCCTTTATAAAATCCGGCGCACCCGGGATATACGTCAGATTTTTCAAGGGATGAATTGTCCGGATAAATTTTAATTCAATCCCATATGTTTCCCTGGCGATTTTAAATTCCACAACATCCAGCTCTTTTGATTTTTCTTTTTCAGACACAGTCTCTTTTGCCAGTTTGATTGCGCGGGCCTTGAGAATCTCTTTATTGTTCAAGCTACTTGAAATTATTTTTTCCATGCTGATTTTTTATGATCCCTTAATAAGTATTATAGAAGCATTGGTAAAAGATGGCTAAGTTAAAAGTTCCATATACAAGGCGTAGCGTTTTTTCAGGCGTGATGGCATACTTATCGTATGTTGAACGTCTGAAAAAACGATACAACGCAGTAGATGGGACTTTTAAGGACGCCATCAATTTTTATTTAATATCCCTGATATAGTATTTATCAACAATCCGACAGTCATCCCGTCTGAATATGCAAGAACTTCATCAAGATCTTTAACTTCCAATAGCGCGCGCGCGTTTGCCATACTTTTATGACTTTCGTAAAGTTTGTTTTCCTGCTGCAACAACAACCCCATGGTAAAATGTGCCATGACAAATTCAGGGTCAAGATATAACGCCTGTTTCAGTGACCGGATTGATGCCTTATTATCACCGGAAGCCTGGAGAATCGTGGATAGCAGATAGTAAATTTCCGGGTTGAGTTTTTCAGAATCAATAGCTTTTTCACACCAGTATCTGGCTTTATCGACCTTTCCCAGGTTGGCATAAGATTTAGACAGTAAAACCATGGAATCGGTTTTCATCAAAAAGGCGTTGTTATTTATCTCGTCAGAAAGGAGGTTTGAAAGTTTTTCGACAGTTTGCGCGTAAGCGCCGCTTTCATAATCCCGCACAGCCATAAGATAGATATCGTAATCCAGTTTATCCGAAGGGGGCAGATCCGTCGTTCGACGTGCTAATGGTTTGGCTTTGGGGTGGGTGACCGGTTTTAGATAATCCGGTTTAATTTTTTTTGCTCTGTTTTTTATGCCGGAAACAGACGTTGCTCTATCTTTTTTCCGGGGCATTCCTTTTCTATGATAAATAGCATTGGGAAATTTTACCGGAGACAGTTCGGGTGATTTGATAAATCCGGATTCGGCAGGTGTGGTAATCAGCCATCCGTCTTCAGTCAAAAATTTTGTAAGGTTTTGGATCGCGATATTTCTATTTTGATCATTAAAATACATCAGCACATTGCGGCACAGAATCACATCCACGGCTCCGTCAATGGCAGGATATAAAACATAATCTTTTTCCATTAAATTGATCTGTGAAAATTTAACCCTGGCTTTGATATGTGGTGCGATTTCAAAGTTATTGTCTGCGGTTTGTGTAAAATAATTTTGAATTATTTTTTTTGGGGTTTCCCGAAAAGACCAGTGGGTATAAATCCCTTTTTTTGCTTTTTTAATGGAATCAGGATTGATATCGGTTCCGAGAATGGCAATATTCCACCCGTTTAGCTGCGGGAACAATTGGTCTATCAGGATTGCAATGGAATAGGGCTCTTCTCCGGATGAACACCCCGCGCTCCAGATATTTATTTTATTATTGTTTTTTCTCGGATGCTGGATCAGTCCCCGGATAATCTGATCGCCCAGTATCTGAAAAAGGTTTTTATCCCGCAGAAAATATGTTTCCCCGATGGTAAGATACCCGATCAGCGTATCGATAATTTTTTTTGTGGGTCGGGTTGTCAGGAGCTGATTTGCAAAACTGTTTGTTTTAAGACCCAGTTCATCTGCGGCGGATTTAATCCCTTTATTCAATGCCCGCCATTTTTTTTGAGGAAAATATAAACCCGTGTGCGATAAGATAAATTCGCTGAGATTCTGGAGCATGTTTTCAGATAAGTCAAGTGTCATGGGCGCTCTTTAAAATTCTTTATATTCTTTGAAATATTTTCAATTTGTTGCGGCGGAAAAAGGGTATTGATGTCGTATATTAAAATAGTCAGGTTGTTGAATTTTGAAATTCCTTTGATAAAATTTTCCATGCCCGGGAAAATATCATCGGATTGTGCAAAATTTTCGATCGACAATTTCATCACACCGATGATTTCATCTGCAATAAATCCAATTGTGAAAACAGATGATTTTGCAATGACAATTCGGTCGGAAATTAACATGTTTTTTGCCGGCAGTCGGAGCTGTTTTCGGATATTGATGACAGGGATGATCTCGCCGGACATATTCATGATACCTTGTAGTAGCTCAGGCGCGTCATTTAAATATGTGAGTTGAACTGACCGGATGATATGCTTAACTGCGGTTACGGATATCGCGTAGAATTGGTCGTCCAGTCTGAAGATAACATGCGCGTTTTGGTCCATTTCCTGCTCCGATCATAATCCAAAGATAAACTATCGGAATATTTTTATCATATTTTAATAACAATATGCTATTGCTTGATTTTTATCAAGAGAAACGTTAATTTATCAGCGTTTTATAAAAGAAGCTGCGGGAGCGGTACATGCAGTTGTTTTTTTGTTGATATGGAAAAGGATATGCTGAAAAAATATTTATTGATATTATTTTTTGTAATTATTCCGGTCGTTCTGTTTTCAGAACAAGTAGTGGCCCAAAGCCGTAAAACCAGAATTTTTATCGATCAGGCAGGAAGAACCGTTAAGGTTGATGAGTCGCCAAAGCGCGTGGTTTCGCTGGCGCCGAGTATTACGGAGATCATTTATGAGCTTAATTGCGAGGATCGGTTAAAGGGGGTAACGACTTTCAGCGATTTTCCGGAAGATGCCAAAAATCTTACAAAGGTCGGGTCGTATGTTAACCTGGATCTGGAAAAAATTGTATCTTTGCAGCCGGATCTTTGTATTGCAGTTAAAGACGGGAACCCCAAGGCGATCATCAGCCGTCTTGAAGCGCTTGATATTCCGGTTTATGCGGTTAATCCAAGGAGCATTGAAACCGTCATTACATCGGTTGGTGAAATTGGCGCGTTGCTGGGGGCTTCAAAAAAGGCAGAACAACTTGTGGGTGGCATGCGATCACGGATCAGGCGGGTGGAAACAATTATTTCAACCGTTGATTATTATCCCAGGGTATTTTTTCAGATAGGGATTTCACCCATTGTTTCTGCTGGTTCCGATACATTTATGCATGAATTAATTGTCAAGGCCGGGGGGATTAATCTTGCCGGCGGTTATAAATCATATCCGAGATTCTCAATTGAGGAGGTTATTGTTGCGTCACCGGAAGTCATTATTATATCCTCAATGGCAAGAGAAAAGGTGTTTGATAAAGTAAAAGCCAAATGGCAGCAGTGGCCAAGTATCCCGGCGGTTAAAACAGATCGGATTTTTGTTGTGGATTCAAATGTGTTTGACCGCCCGACACCCCGAATGATTGACGCCCTGGAGATACTGGTTCGGCTGATCCATCCGGAATTAAATCTTGACAGACTCGTAAAAAGTCCGTCTGCGGCGTTGCGCTCACCGTGAAAGTTCTCAACGTACAAAAAGTACGCCTCGGCCTTTCCCGGCTCGCGCGCCTTGCATACGGAGCTTTTTACGAGCCCGAAAGGCTGAGTTTAAAGTGGGGCGACGAGCCTCTTGTTGTGGTAAACATGGCATAATTTTTTAGAGGAAACAGAAAAATTAATTGGTTTAACGGAAACCCAATCTACCAATAAATTGATTTTTCGTTCAGTGGCTAATTACTCATTGAACGAAGACCTCTATGGCCAAGTTGTCATTACGAGGAGTGAGAAACGAACGACGAAGTAATCCCCTGGCATTTCTGGGATTGCTTCGGTCGTACCTCCCTCGCAATGAAAGAAAAGTTAGCACTGAGATTTTTTCCGTTCAGGCATTAATTAAGATATTTGTTAAGCATACAAAATAGCTTAAAAGAAAAAAAGTCATTCAAGGATCGGCATTTTTTTTATTTAAATTTAAATGATTTGCTTCGCTGCGCGACATCATTATTCGACGTTCGACGTTCGATGTTGGGCGTTCATTTTTAAAAATAGTGGGTATGCACTTTACTCAACCGGCCACATGATATAGTATGCGGTTATGGAGGAGCCAAGACAACCTGTTGCTGGTATTG
>Ga0307991_1002897_pt1 | contig 11390 bp, 9 predicted proteins | sample EllFjometagen131_FD_203146 | JGI IMG/M metagenome (GOLD analysis project Ga0307991, IMG submission 203146) | Marine microbial communities from Ellis Fjord, Antarctic Ocean - #131 | ecosystem: Environmental > Aquatic > Marine > Unclassified | place: Southern Ocean | collected 2014-10-08 | reverse complement strand
TTAAAAAACAGAAAACCTCTGGAGACAGCAATACTGAGAACATCATTAAGATGACCAGAGAATTTACGCTGGGCATTCTAACTAAAATGAATGTCGCTACCGGTGATGTAGATGTTAAAAATAAAGATGGGGTCTATTATATAAAAATAGACAATTCAAAAGATGCAGGTTTTATTATCGGGAAAGAAGCCAAGATGCTTGACGCTTTCCAGCATCTTTTAAATCAGATGGTAAATAAAGCTGAAAAGAAAAAAATCCAGATCATTATTGATGTTGACGGATACAGGGACAGACGTATGAAAGCTTTGTTGGAGAAAGTTGATAACTTATCCAAAAAGGTTATTGAATCGGGAAAAAGTTTTACGCTGGAGCCACTGCATGCCAGCCATAGAAAAGTTGTTCATCAGCATATTGAGAAAAATAGCAAGCTCCGTACCAGGACAATTGGTGACGGTTCCAGAAAACGTGTTGTTATTCTTCCAGCTAATAAATCTTCAGATAGGAATGCACAATCAAAATAGGCAATACAGATTGTAAAATAGTTTACGCTGGAAATTGGTGGGGAGATGCCGGTGCTGCTACGGGCGTAATGCCTAAAGCTTTATGGCAAAAACTCCTGCAGGTTGACGACAGAAATAGAATTGAACTTGCTCTAAACCTTCTACTTATCCGTTCTGATAATAAAAATATTTTAATTGATACCGGATTTGGTAATAAACTGACTGATAAAATAGAAAAAATATACTCACCTTCAAAATTTGTTCTATTGGAATCACTCGCAAAGTTAGGATTATCCAGAAATGATATTGATTTAGTTGTTTTTACCCATCTCCATTTTGATCATGCTGGAGGAGTAGTATCCTTTATCGATAATAAAAAAGAACTGACTTTTCCTGAAGCAGTTCATATTATTCAAAAAAGAGAATGGGAAGTTGCCAAAGATCCTGATGAACTAAATAGGGCATCTTACAATTTCAAGGAAGATCTGAAACTTCTTGAAGAGGTTGGAAATTACAAACTTATTGATGGGGATTTTAAGCTGACCAAAGATATAACTTTGGAACTTACCGGTGGACACAGTGAAGGTATGCAGGTTATCAGAATAGAAAGTGATAATGAACTTGCTTATTATCCCGGTGATATCCTACCGATGGAAGTTAATCGTCATTTAGCAGTTACCACGGCTTTCGACCTCAACCGTAAAGATACATTCAAAGCCAAAAAGAAGATACTCTCAGAGATCAAAGAAAGAGATGGTGTTATCTTTTTGGCACATGATGCTACAAAGTTGTTTCTTAAGTTTGGGGAATAGTAAAACATTACTTGTAATTATAGATTCTAAATTAACGTGTAATCAAAATATTGAATATTATTCTTTTTATTCAATTCGTTCATAAATTATATCAGCATTTTCATCTGGTTTATATTCATAATGATATTTAATAATCTCATGAAAAATCGATTTTTTGTAAGTATATTTTAACTCTGGATTATTTTGTGTTATTGCTTTACTATTAACCCATTTCTTGATCGAATCTTCACTTTTTTGTATAATTTCATCTGCTTTTTTTTCGTAATCAAAATAATCTTCATCACGCCAAAGACCATACGAAGATAATCTTTTAACATAAATTTTAAGTTCTGACTTAATTTTCAAATTTTCAAGTATTTTCAGAATACAAATACCATCAATAATGGTTACCTTTTTGTTTTTCATATTTACTTTTATATCTTCATCTAATTTATCATACTTAATATAGTCTATAAAAGTCCCCTTTTCATTATCTAAATACTCATTATCATCAAGATTAAGATGTATATATCCTTCATCTTCACAGAGAGATTTAGCTAAAGTTGATTTGCCACTACCGTCTTTTCCATCAATTGAGATAATTTTTATATCATTTGAACTAACAAGATTTATAACTTCTTCTTTTAATTTAACAATATTATCAAATATTTTCATAATAAATGTTCCTCTCTAATATAACTTTTTTTAGATAAATCGAATTAAATTTAATGTCAATATTATTATCTATTCAAAAAACTTTACATAAAAATCAATAAGTTCTTTTGTCATATATAAATCATGGGAGGGGAAATTGAAAACTTGCCCGTTTTGTGCAGCAAGGTACTTAGAAAAGAATGATGGCAATGGTATTTATTATCAATGTGAGAACTGTAAATCTCGGATTTATAACCTCTCATTACTAAAAAGATCAAATTTTAACAGTGCAATATTTAAAAATTTACTACTCTCAGCAAAACAAGATCATACCTATTCCAGCGTAAGGTGTTTTAGTTGTGAACAGCCATTTAGAGAAGTAGTATATAATGCAAACGACTATAAAGCCAAAGTTTATGTTTGTCCCACCTGTATGCTCTTTGCTATTAAAGACATGGATATTGCTGTGTTTAAAACCCGAATAGAGAATTCAAGGAAACATGAGAATCCTGAGATAAAAATGTCTGTTAAAGCTGAAAAAATAATTAATGAACTTGAAACTAAATTAGAACGAGACAAAAAATCATGGAAATTATTTGATAAAAGTATAAAACTAACCAAAAGTAAAACTATTGGTTCTTCTGTTTTCATGATCTTATTAACCATAGCTTTTGTAAGATTAGGTTTTTCTTATGGTATTACAACGCCTATTGGTAAAATTGTATATAGTTTATTATTTATATTTAGTATGATAACCGGATTATTATTAATAATTGGCAAAGAGAATATTAAAGAAGCTCTCAGAAAGATATTATCTAGATAGTATTAAATCAACGCTTATGTAGATAATACAAATCTTTTATAACCCGTTTTGTAAAACTTACTCTATCCTTCGATTTAGCTTATGTATTTGATAGTTACGACTTGGTAAGCAGGACAACAAGTGGAATTTATTCAACTCTTGTAAGAATCAATGAATACTTACCTGTTTTATCTTCCGGAAAATCGGTAGGATAATTACCGTCCGGTGAAGTACGGATCTCCAATTTACCATCTTCCAAAATTTGTATAATTCCAAAACTGTTTGTCCATTCAGAACCGGGACAACTACCCGGACAAAGTTTAATTGTTACAGGTGATGTTTTACAATTTAGTTCAAATCCACCTTTTGTACCGCTGCCCGATCCATCATGAAACTTTTCATTCATATCATATTTGCCGTTTTCATCAAAAGTAATATCTCCACTCATTGCACGTTTATTTGATGCAATTTCCCATTTTCCTACAATGAGTTTAGTGATATCTTCTTTCACTAATTCATCCTGTGCATAGATCGTACCTGCAAAAACAAAGATGATAACAATACATAAAAAAGTTTTAAAATTTTTCATTACAACCCTCCTTAATCTTTAATTAATTTACTCTTTATCAATATCTATTCCCAAAATTTCTTATCCAGACTTCTATATTGAACAGCTTCACTAATATGTTCTACGGTGATATTTTCGCTTCCACCCAGATCCGCAATTGTACGGGAAACTTTTAATATCCTATCATAAGCTCTTGCAGAAAGCCCCATTTTATCCATAGCCATTTTCAAAATTAATTTACTATCTTCATTTAGTAAACAATATTTTCTAATTTGTTTAGGATTCATTTGAGAATTACTGAATATGCTATTTTTGCCATATCGTTTTAATTGAATTTCCCTTGATCTATTTACCCGTTTACGAATAATAGATGACCGTTCACCAGTAGGCATACTACTGAGTTCATCATATTTTACAGCTGGAACTTCAACATGAATATCAATTCTATCCAGTAGTGGTCCTGATATTCTTGAGCGATATCTCTGTATATTACCAATTGGACAGCTACAGGTATGCCCTTCAATATCACTCCCAAAATATCCGCATGGGCAGGGATTCATCGAAGCTACCATCATGAATTTTGCTGGAAATTCCAAGCTCTGTGTCGCACGGGAAATCGTAACAACTTCATCTTCCAGAGGCTGACGCAGAACTTCTAAAACTGATTTTTTAAATTCAGGAAGTTCATCTAGGAACAGAACTCCGTTATGAGAGAGTGATACTTCCCCGGGTTTAGGATAACTTCCACCGCCAATCAGAGCAACATCGCTAATTGTGTGATGCGGAGAGCGAAATGGACGACTGGTAACTATCCCTTTTTGAGCTCCGATAAATCCTGCTACTGAGTGTATTTTAGTAGTTTCCAACGCTTCTTCCAAAGTAAATCCCGGTAATATTGTTGGTATCCTGCGAGCCAGCATAGTCTTTCCTGATCCAGGAGGACCGATCATTAAAACATTATGTCCTCCAGCTGCAGCAACTTCCAAAGCTCTTTTTACATGAAATTGTCCTTTTACGTCAAACATATCGACCGGGCTTTCATTCAAATGCGAGAACATCTCATTTTTATCAACTTTAAAGGGTTCAATATCTAATTTATCTTCCAGAAAATTCACTACTTCATTCAGAGAAGTTGCAGGATAGACATTTAATTCATCAATGATCGCTGCTTCTTTAGCATTTTCATAAGGAAGGATCAAGCCATCCAATTTATCTTTCCAGCAAGCAACTGCAACAGGTAAAACACCATTAACAGGACGTAAACTTCCATCCAGAGCAAGTTCCCCTATGAAAGCATATTTCTCCAATTTTGTTGTATTCATTTGATTTAAAGCATATACCAATGCCAGTGAAGTAGGAAGATCAAGTGCAACACCATCCTTTTTTAGATCAGCCGGAGCCAGGTTAACAGTGTAGCTGTGTGTGGGAAAACGAAAACCGGAGTTTTTTATTGCGGCTGAAACACGATCTTTGCTTTCTTTAACTGAGTTTGATGGTAAACCAACAATTGAGAATTTTGATAGTCCGCCTTTTATATCGGCTTCAACTGTTATTTGCAGGGCATCAATTCCCTGAATTGCATACGATATTGTTTTCCCGTACATTTTCCACTCCTTTTTTTATTTACCAATTACAACTGTTATTTTTTTTGTATATACCTTCTCACTATCCCGGGATGTAGCCTGCATTAGTACAAGATAAACACCTACTGGCAGTTTTTTTCCATTATCATTATAACCATCCCAAATTAGATTCCCTGTGGAAGCCTGTAACACCTGATTTACTAATTTTCTTACCATTCGGCCTTTCAGATCAAAAATTCTCAATGTTACAGTACTGATAAATTCCGGCAAAGTAAATGAGAATATAGTTCGTTCATTTCGAAAGGGTGAAAATGGATTTGGTGCGGCTCTCAATTTCATCTTTGTGGGAAGTATTTGCACGAATATACTGTTTGCTTCTCCCGGAGTACTTCCTATTGTAGAAGGTCCCCAATTATGGGCATCTGCGTTAATTTCAGGATTTATCCTCTCGATTGAACAACCATCTAATGCGTTGTTCCAATCAGGTTGGAACTGGAAGGATTCAATTGTATTTTTGCATTCATCCAGTAAGATCAGTTCTTCTCCATTATTGGAAAGGCTTGGTAATCCTGTGAAGATATTGATATCATCAAGATCGTATTTTATTTTAAGTAAATCAGCATCATTATTCGAATTTGTAACTAGAAAATAGTTATCCTCACAATATGGAATTTCAAGGCTATCTTCATCAACTATAAGAATGATCTTGGACAGATCAGGAATTATATAATTGTTTGTTATTTCGAGCCATTCAGGTTCATCAATGCCCGGATCATACATAATCTCATTTATCACAAACGGCAAGGAATTGCTATTATAGAAGCTGAAATCAACATTGTTACCAATATTCATATCATCTTCCGAAATAATTTCATATATAAAAGTGAAATAACCATCTTGCGGCAGATCAGTTAAAAATTCATATCTTATTGAATCATTTAAACTGATCTCTTCGGTAACCAAATTTTCAGAGATATATTCACTATTTTCTAATAGATCACAGGAGATAACTGCATTTGATATATTTTCTAAACCAATATTTCTGATCACAATGGAATGTTCGATAGAATTTTCGTATATTTGCTTCTCAATAAATTCTAAACTAAGATCATATTGCAAGGGAAGAACACTATTTGGAAAAGTTGGAGTTCCTAAACTATCTGAACTAATACTCCATTGAATATTCTCATCATCAAATGGATCAATTCGTTCAATAGAAAAATCAGTTGGACAATTATTTCCATTGTAAAAAGTGGAATCAAATTTTGTTTCAAATTCATCACTTAAAGTTAGTGTTTCATCAGTATTATTTAGTGATGTCCATTCTGAAGCAAATACTACTTTATCAGGATCAACATCCGGATAGATTTGCAGGAACAAAAAAGTATCCTGACATACGACGATAAAATCAGAAGCAGGTATATCTCCACAAAAGCTGATTATACCACCAGATGCGTCTACAATATTCAAGTTATGCACACAATATCCACATTCCATTCTATTAAATATCTCAATCCACTCCTGATTGGTACTGAGCGGTTTGAACATGATTTCATTTATGACAAAAGGTGAAGAACCAATCAAAATTGATACTCCGACAAAATTATTCCATAACTCATTGTCATAAATGTAAATAAGCTCTACCTCAACTAGATGATACCCATTTGATAAATCTCCAACCATGCATACATAGTTTATTGTATTTTCTGCTGGGATCGCTGGAAGTTCATAAGTTACAATAAGAGTGTCATTTACTACAATTTCAACACTTGCAGCTAAGTTATACACATTTTCTGTGGATAAGTTTTCTATTACCATTTGAAGCCAGTATTCATCTTCATTTTCATATATTTCCAGGTTGTATATTGCCAGATCTATCGGGTAAAAATTTGCACTTCCAGGAGTTGGTTCCAGGCAATCAAAAAAATCAATTTCACAATTATTAGAATCTTCCCCATCATGTTTCCTGGCAAGAGTATTTCCGCCGTCCACATCAACAGCAAAATACTCACCCGGATTAGTAACATCATCGGGAAGTTCATTAGTGTTTGGAGAATCATATAAAACAGTATCTGTGTATAAACCAAGAGGAGAACTTAAGCGAATCCCATCTGTTTCAGAACCTCCATTTTGGAAAGCCAGTTCAGCTGTAAGATTTGTATTGGGAACAAACTCTTCTCCAACGAGTAGATAGCTGTACGATTCAATAGTGATATTGGGAAATGTGTAAACCAATCCAAAAGAGGTACCGGCTTTATGAATTCTCCAATCCTGTAGAATCACAGACTGATCTGAATTGTTATAAAGCTCAATCCATTCATAACCGGTATCGGTACCATCCGGATCATACAACACTTCATTGATAACTACATCTTGAGCAAAAATTGAAATAATATAAACTAGTAAGAGAATAATCCATAAAGTTTTCATAATAAATTCCTCTTGAAATTAAGTTACCTTATATCACAATGATCCTATTGTATGATTATGTTTGTCTTTTTGTTGCTTTAACAGGAACTTCCGAGTTAATTTTAACTTTATTTATCTGCTTTTTTGAATTATTTAATTTGGGATTTAATTATTTTGATTTTTCTAATAATATTTTCGCTGTCAATACTTAAATATATTTTCAATAATATCTGATGGAATAATGGATGCACCTTTATTTATTATTTTATTCGGTCAAAGCAGAATTCATTTCGAAAGAAGCGGTGTTGTTACTGGTGTTTATTATCACCTTGATCTTGTGCAGTTTGTCTTCAAATACTGTTATCGTTTTATTTTCTTCTGAAGTCATGGTAATCTGATCTTTGCTTTTTATACTGCCGTTCATATCCAACCACCATTTAGCAGTGTAAGAATATTTCCCGTTAGCACGTTTTCCGCGCAGAGAGAAGTTAAGTTCGATCCTGTAAAATATTTCACTATTTCTATCATTATATATAGAATAACACCAATTGCGATGTCCCAATTTCACATCATCTAATTCATCTTTCAGGTTCAGCCTTTTCTTGGTATAAGGGAGAGTGTGTTTTCTAAAAGTAAGCTTAACTTCCTCCGTACTTTTCTTGACGTGCAAGGTGGCATACCAGCGTTCACTAGGATTTTCGTCGTAGTAAAGAATGTAAATTCCCGGTTCCAATTTCTGCTTTAGTTTAACAAATCCATTCTTAGATTTGCCTACTACTAATTTTTTGCCGGTTGAATTAAAGTAAATTTCTTTATTGGGCAGATTGGAAATGTGGAAAGCTGTTTTGCGAAAGCATTTTACAATACTGATCAAAATCAAAATTGCAAATATTATTATGAAAGTAATTTTTAAAAAATCTTTTTGTTTTTGATTCATGCTTTCTAACCTAATAATTTAATCTTGGATTTATATTTATATCTTTTACACAATTATATACTCTGTCAATACTTAAATATATTTTCAATAATATCTGATGGTATAATGGATGCTGGTTTGCGGAATTCAGATAATTTCTCTGCGGTTTCTCCCATTAAGTAGGATGCAGTTACTGCTGCATCTTTCAGTGAAAGTTTTTGCCCTATAAATGATGTAATTATACCGGCAAGCACATCACCGCTGCCGCCAGTTGAAAGTCCATCGTTCCCAGTTATATCAAATGTCAATCCTACCTCATCGCAATAAACTGAAGTTGTACTTTTAAGTAGAATATTGCATTTGTATTTTGCTACGAAATCCTGCAGGTATTGCAAAGTATTTTTTTGAATGTCTTCAATTTCAACATTACATAAACGGGCAAATTCACCGATATGAGGAGTTAAGATAACTGGTTTACCGGCTAATTTTTCAAGAATAGTTTTATTTTTTGCAATTATGTTTAGTCCATCAGCATCTAGAACCATTGGTTTATTCCAGGAAATAATTATTTGCTTTATGAATTCTTCTGTCTCGTTTGATTGTCCGATTCCAGGTCCAATAAGCAGGACATCCATTGTATTTAATTTATTGAGAAAATTATTATATTCATCTCCTTTATTTAAAGGAAGTTCAGGAATTGGATATGTCATTACTTCTAACAATTGATTTTCAAAAATCGCTTCCAATCCCATAGGGTGAAAAAGTGTAATAAGACCTGCGCCAGCCCTTAGAGCAGCCTTTGAAGCTAAAATGGCAGCACCTGTAAAACCTGGAGATCCGGCAATTATCCCAACTCTTCCATAATCTCCTTTATGTGAAAATCTGCTTCGGTAAGGGAAAATCACATTTTCATCAGTAGCTAATTTACCTTTTATTGGAAATTGCAAGTACACATTTTGGGGAATACCAATGTCCATAACAAGGGTTTCTCCACTTTTTTCTCTACCTTCTCCTAGTAACTGGCCATATTTGATATTAGCCATTGTAAGAGTGAAATCAGCATTTACAGCATTTGCAGCTTGTCCGGTATTTGCATCTATTCCACTTGCTATATCTATTGCTATAACCATTTTCTCTGATCTATTGATCTTATTAATAACATCAGTTCTCCAGCCGCTGATTTCACCTTTTAAACCAACTCCGAAAATGGCATCAATTATTAGATCAAAATCTGATAGATCATCCGGTTCTTGTTCAATTCTACTTATTGGAATACCCAGTTTTTCACATTGATCATAATTAGATAGAGTCTCAGGACTCATTTTATCTTTACTTCCCATCAGGAATATTTCCGTGGAATGATCCCAATTATGTAAATACCTTGCAATTACAAATCCGTCTCCACCATTGTTCCCGCTTCCGCAAAATAATGCGATCCTGCTTTCCGGTGCGATATGATCATTGATGAATATACTGCAACCTTTCCCGGCATTTTCCATTAATTCCTGTCCGGGAATTCCTATATTTTCAATTGTAAATTTATCAATTGCATACATTTCTTCACGTGAAAGTACAAACATTTTAATTCCTCTTAAATTTTGGTATTACACTTCCGGCAACATAATTTCAAAGGTAGTTCCAACTCCTACTTCACTATCCAGAACTTTTATCTTTCCATTATGATATTCATTCACAATACGATATGCTAAACTGAGGCCAAGTCCCCAACCACGTTCTTTAGTGGTAACACCAGGATGAAATATTTTCTTATACATTTTCTTTTGCATACCGTTTCCCTCGTCTGTTATATGAATGTATGTTTTACCCTTATTCGAAAATGCTTTTACGCTAATAATTCCATTCTTTTGTTTCATTGCATCGATACTATTTTTAAGTAAATTTTCCAAAGTCCATTTTATCAAATCAGGATCTATTTTTAATTTTTTATCTTTGATCTCACTTTCAAATTCTATTTTAATCGTATTGGAAACTGTTGGAAGTCTTAATTTAAAGTGATCTATTGTTTCCTGAATAATTTCGTGAAGTCTACAGGATTTAAATTTCATAACAGAACCGACTTTACCAAAACGGGAAGCAATATTACTGAGCCTGTTTATATCCTCTTTCATGTAATCCAACATTTCCTGTAGATCTTTTCCTTCTTTATGAGTTGCCATTTTAGAATAGAGAATATCTATCCAACCGCCTAATGATGATAGTGGAGTTCCAAATTGATGAGCGGTCTCTTTTGCCAAGCCAACCCAAAGAATATCACGCTCTGTTTTCTTTATTGTATAAACTCCATATAATCCCAATAAAACAAAGAGAACAATTAGAGCCATTCCTACATAAGGCATTAATTTAAGCTGTTTCATTGTTTTAGAATCACCATAAAATACATAACTATAGATTTTATTATCTTCTTTACTTAATTTAAGTGGGAGCATCGAATGTTTTGATTCCATACTCTTGGTCATATTTATTAAAAGATTCTGATGATGGATACTAAGTTGATCAAAATTATTCTTTGGAATATCAATATTTTCCCAGGAAAATGGAGTTTTAAGACTATCGGTAAGGATAATCGGGTAGTCAATTTCAGGTAAGATCTCTTCCATGAAATATTGGAAGAGGAAGTGTTCCAGATTTACATCTGTAGGCATTCCAACAAATTTTGAATAGAGATCAGGAACAATTTTAACATCCTTTTTTACATTATTTATTACGATATTGGTATAAATTATAAAGAATACAAGAATAAGCACGCTTCCTAAAATAAAGTATATTTTCAGAAGGAGATTTCTATTTCTCGCTTTTTTTTGTAATTTCCCAGATTTCATCTAATTGCTCCAAGCTTGCATCAAGCATTTTTTTTCCATTTTGTTTAAAATGGATTTCAACCTTTTTAAAACGACTCTCAAATTTCTTTATAGTTCCTCTTAAAGCTGTTTCAGTATCAAATCCTGATTTCCTTGCGATATTAACTATTGAGAAGATCATATCTCCTAATTCATTTTGCATTTCTTCTAAATCTTTATGGATATAAGCTTCCTGAAATTCTTTAACTTCTTCTTCCAGCTTATCAACTGCCGGAGCTAAATCTGACCAGTCAAAACCGACAGAAGCTGCCTTTTCCTGCATTCTCTGAGCAACTATCAGTGCCGGCA
>Ga0307991_1002896_pt1 | contig 11392 bp, 11 predicted proteins | sample EllFjometagen131_FD_203146 | JGI IMG/M metagenome (GOLD analysis project Ga0307991, IMG submission 203146) | Marine microbial communities from Ellis Fjord, Antarctic Ocean - #131 | ecosystem: Environmental > Aquatic > Marine > Unclassified | place: Southern Ocean | collected 2014-10-08 | reverse complement strand
GCATCAGGGTAATAGATCCTGAATATATTCCAGGGCTCGCATTACATTGGAGATCACCTATTGCTTTATTCTTGACAAATATTTCTGATTTATTAATCTATAACGTTTATCTTTCAATAATCGGGGGCACGCAGGGTGGCTGAAATTTGAGACCCGCTTTTGGGAGTTAAACGTGTCGGGCCCAAATTCGGAAAAATTGGCCGCCTGTGCTTACATATGATTTAATTTCCAGATGAATATTTTTTAAAGGGAGAGACATTATGAAAGTTCTGGTTAGTGATAATCTCGGTGAAATCGGGATTGAAATGTTTCAGAAAGCGCAGGGAGTCGAGGTTGATATCAAAACCGGATTATCTCCTGAAGAACTCAAGGGCATCATCGGTGAGTATCATGCGCTGGTGATTCGAAGTGCTACCAGAGTGACCAGTGAACTGCTGGCGGCCGCCAAAAAGCTGGAAGTGATCGGCCGGGCCGGCATCGGCCTTGATAACGTGGATATTCCCGAGGCATCCAAACGGGGTATCATTGTCATGAATACGCCGGGCGGCAATGTGGTGACGACGGCCGAACATGCGATTTCCATGATGCTGGCGCTGTCCCGCAATATCCCGATGGGGACCTCATCTTTAAGAGAGGGCCGCTGGATCAAGAAGCAGCTCCAGGGTCGGGAAATATACAACAAGTGCCTGGGTGTTATCGGTTTTGGGAAAATCGGTTCCATCGTAGCCGACCGTGCCCGCGGTCTCAAGATGCAGGTTGTTGTCTATGATCCTTTTGTTACCCCCGCACAAATCGAAAAGGCCGGATTCAAAGGCGTTACATTTGAGGAACTGCTCAGCCAGTCGGATTATATCACGATACATGTGCCCAAACTGAAAGACACAATTGGGTTTATTAATAAACAGGCTTTGGATCAGATGAAAGACGGCGTTATGATCATTAATTGTGCCAGGGGCGGTATTGTTGATGAAAAAGATTTGTATGATGCAATGAAATCAGGAAAGGTTGCCGGTGCGGCCATAGATGTTTTTGAGACGGAACCCCCAGGTAATTCCCCACTATTCGAGTTTGATCGGTTTATCTGTACACCGCATCTCGGGGCCTCGACCCGAGAGGCACAGACCAATGTCGCGGTCGCCGTAGCAAAACAAATTATCGATTACCTGCAGCATGGAACCATACATAATGCCGTCAACGTGCCGTCGGTTACCGGCGATCTGCTTGAAAAGCTTGGCCCCTGGCTCTCCATCGGGGATAAACTCGGTTCTCTCCAGGCCCAATTGATCAGCGGACCTGCCAAAGAAGTGGTGATTGAATATGCCGGAGATTTCAAAGCGCTTGATATGGCGCCGGTATCAACCGCTATTTTAAAAGGATTCTTGACTCCGGTTCTTAAAGATGATGTTAATTTTGTCAATGCGCATATCTTGGCCAAGGATCGGGGAATTGCGGTCACCGAAACACGAACAGCCGAAGCAGACAGATATATCAGTCTGATTACAGTCCGGGTGATCACCACTGAAATGGAAAATACGGTATCCGGAACGATTTTCGGGAAAGATGACCCCCGAATTGTGGGTATAAACACATTCCGGTTGGAAATGGTACCTGACGGTCATCTGGCACTGATATACAATATCGACAAACCCGGTTCCATCGGCCAGATCGGTACCACACTGGGTAAGCACAAAGTCAATATCGGCCGGATGCAGGTAGGGCAGGAAGAAGAGGGGGACCGCAATATTATTTTTCTGGCCACTGATACCCCTATCCCGGAACAGGTGGTTGAAAAATTGCGCAATCTGAGTCTTGTGAAAACAGTCATTCCGCTTGAATTTTAACCCCGGATAATCCCGGTTGATGATGAACGGGCCGAAATTTAAACAGGGTAACCGTTCACGGTTGCCATTTATCGGTTAACGGTTATAAAACAGAAAATTAGAATCAATACCCAAAATATTTTAATCGTTGGGTTTGACTCAAAAATTTTGGCCGGTTAAACGGTTTTTGGTAAATTGCAATCCTGCTTTTATTACAATCAGGGTTAAGATCAAGGAGGGGTGGCTGTAACGATGCGTAACGGCAATCGTTATACAGCTTATTGCCAAACTGTGAACCGGCAACCGTGAACGTTGCTAAACAGGAGACCTTTTATTTATGGAAAATACAAAAGATTTTATCCTAAAGGAACAGGCGGGCAGTACCGCGAAAAAGCCGGCTCCAGAATCGGCGGATGCGCCTGAGAGTGACCCGACGGACCAAGAGACAACCGGTACTGAAAACTTTGAAGGGAATTCTCAATTACCGGCAATTAATTTTGCCACTTTTATTTTTTCCCTGAACTCATCTGCCCTGGTGCAATTCGGAATAATGGATGAACCGGGCAGCGGCAAGAAAATTAAAAATCTGTCGCTGGCAAAGCAGACCATCGATATCCTTGGAATGCTGGCCGAAAAAACAAAGGGAAACCTGGCTCGGGAAGAAGAGGATATGCTCAAGCACATCCTCTATGATCTTCGCATCCTGTATGTGAAGGAAAAGGGATAACACTCGAGTTTTGAATATAGGGTGACTGTGGAAACGAAACAGACTCCGTTTTTAACGCTTACGGCCCCGGCCAAGATAAATTTGTTTTTGGCAGTAACGGGGAAAAGAGCGGATGGTTACCATGACTTGATCAGCCTTATGTGTGCTGTCGAGCTTCATGATATACTTTCATTGTCACTGGAACCGGGCGGAAATCGGATTCGGGTTGTCTGCAGCCATCGATATGTTCCGGAAAATGAAACCAATCTGGCATGGCGGGCCGCCAACGTTTTTATGACAAACCTCAGGCGGCAGGACAAGGTAACCATTACGATTGAAAAACGCATTCCCGTAGGCGCCGGCCTGGGCGGCGGCAGCAGTGATGCCGCTGCAGTTCTCCTGGGATTGAACCACTTATATCAAACGCCTTTTTTGATAAAAGAACTCATGTCAATGGGGCTTACCATTGGAGCGGACGTGCCTTTTTTTTTATATGGAAAACCGGCTGTTGCCCGAGGTGTCGGTGAGAAACTGGAACCCTGCACCGGGCTTTGCCCTTTCCCTGTTTTGCTGGTTTGCCCTAGAATCAGTGTTTCAACCCGGGATATTTATAAAAAACTGAATTTGGGATTGACAAAATGTGAAATTAAAATTAATAATTTTCATTTCGGGGCACGAAATTTTGATGTACTGCACCATTTGTGTAATGACCTGGAAACGGTATCAGTGCTAAAATATCCGGTTATCCACAAAGCTAAACAGGCGCTTTTAAGCAACGGCGCCAGGGGTGTCCTGATGTCAGGCAGCGGGCCGGCCGTGTTTGGGCTGTTTTCCGATGCGGATACCGCAGATAGTGCCCGGCAATCTCTTGCAGGTAATAAAAATTGGCGGGTTTTCCTGACAGCGTTAAGTGTTTAGGGATCGAAAAAATTGTCATTTTTCCTAAAGGGTAGAAAGCAGTTTTTACCCTTGTGGATTTTGTTTTTTTGCAGGAAAATTTGGAATTGTGTGAATGAAGGGTGTCTGAATTTTAAATAGTGTAAAGGGCAGCAACAATCGGGAAAGAATATTCTTGGGGCGTCGTCAAGCGGTAAGACACAGGACTTTGGTTCCTGCATTCGGAGGTTCGAATCCTCCCGCCCCAGCCAATAATTTTAAAGTCTACGACAGGTAGGGGAATGGTTGATTTTGCAATATTTGCGGGGAATTCAAACCCCGTTTTGGCAAAGAAAATTTGTAATTATCTTGATATGCCTCTTGGCGGGGCAAAGGTCAAGACGTTCAGTGATGGTGAAATACAGATTGAAATTGATGAAAACGTAAGATCAAAGGAGGTTTTTGTTATACAGTCCACATGCGCCCCGGTCAATGACAACCTTGTGGAGTTGCTGCTGATGATCGATGCCTTCAAACGGTCCTCATCCAGCAGGATTACAGCTGTCTTGCCTTATTACGGGTATGCACGGCAGGACAAAAAGGTGGCGCCCAGGGTACCGATCAGTGCAAAACTGGTGGCGGATCTGATTACGACTGCCGGGGCCCACCGGCTGATTACAATGGACCTTCATGCCGGACAGATACAGGGTTTTTTTAATATCCCGGTAGATAACCTTTTCGCAGCAACCGTTCTTCTCGATTATATCCGGAATAATTTTGGCGATAATATCGTTATTGTCTCACCGGATGCCGGCGGTGTCGAAAGGGCCCGGGCGTTTGCAAAACGCCTCGGTACCGATCTGGCAATTATTGATAAACGGCGTTCTGCTCCCAACCAGGCCAAGGCAATGGCTTTAATCGGCAATGTTAAAGGCAAAGTGGCAATTATTTTGGATGACATGGTTGATACTGCCGGTACGTTGACTCAGGCTGCCTGCGCGATTATGGCAGATGGTGCTCGGGAGGTGCATGCCTGCTGTTCTCATCCGATCCTTTCCGGCCCCGCAGTAGACAGAATTATTGATTCACCGCTGAAAAGTATGATGGTAACCGACACCGTTCCGCTGAGTGGTAAGGCATCGGTCTGTGATAAAATTAGTGTGTTGAGTATTGCAGAACTGGTGGGAGAAGCCATTATTCGAAGCCATAAAGGTGATTCGGTAACGTCACTTTTTGCATAATATCAAATGACAATAGACCATTGCCCGGTAGGCATTGAATCACTTGGAATATAGTGAAATATATGATTTTTAAGATATGTGTCACCGTAAAAGGACAAGTGACCATGTGCTGTCCGGGATAAAAAAAGTTTTTTTAAGGAGGAAATATTTTTGGAGTTAACTAAACTTAAAGCAAATATCCGAACCCAAACTGGAAACGGCCCTGGCCGGGTCCTGCGTAGAGAGGGCAAAATGCCGGGCGTGCTTTACGGCCCGGATACCAAGTCTCTATTGCTTTCAATCGACAAAAAAGAACTGGAGCAGATCCTGCGGGAAAGCAAAGGCACCCAGGCGATTCTGGAACTGGTGATTCAAGACAAAGAGACACCCAATAAAACCGTTTTGCTCAAGGAATTGCAGACCCACCCTGTTTCGCAGGATTATCTGCATGCCGATTTTTATGAAATTTCCATGGACCGCAAAATCAAGACCAATGTTCCGGTTGTGACCATTGGCAGGTCCGTGGGCGTTGAAATGGGCGGTATGCTGCAGATTATTCGAAGGGAGCTGGAAGTGATGTGTCTGCCGCTTCATATTCCCGAATCCTTTGAGATTGATATCACGGATCTGGATATCGGCGATTCTATTCATGTGGGTGAGATTCCGCTGGAAGGTGACGTCGAAATTTCGGCCGATGTTAATTTTACGATATTGACAATCCTGAGCCCGGCTAAAGAAATAGAGGAAGCGGAAGAAGTAGAAGAAGGAGAAGAGAGCGCTGAAGCAGAAGAGGCGTTACCGGCCGATACCGAGGAATAATTCTTTTTTTTCGTATTTGACTGCAGGCACTTGATTGATGGGTCAGTGTTTTGGCATAGGATCGTTTCGTCGGTTTTTTTCTTCAGGAGGCAATGAATTTTGCAAGAATGAGGAAGAAAAACCCGGCGGCAGATATCGTCTTGTTGCCGGGTTGGGTAATCCGGGAACCGAATACCAAAATACCCGTCATAATGCCGGTTTCATGGTAGTTGAAAAAATTGCCGCTGCATATGCGATTGGCTTTGATACCAGAAAATTCGGCGCCCATCTGGGGACCGGGGTGATTGAAGGCGTTCCGGTTATTCTGGTCAAACCGCAGATGTATATGAATCGCAGTGGCGTGCCCATTTTCAAGATAGCCGAACATTTCAGCCTATCAAGCAGGGATGTATTGATTATCCATGACGATATAGATCTTGCTTTTGGAAGATTAAAAATAAAACAGAAAGGGGGGACAGGGGGTCACAAGGGTATTCGTTCGTTAACAGATGCTTTTGGCGGGGGAGATTTTACCAGACTTCGCATCGGCATCGGACGTGGCTGTGGACAATTAGGGGATTCAGGTGTGATGGATCACGTTCTGGGCAGTTTCAGCAAAGATGAAATAAGATACCTGGACCCGATCCTGGAAAAAACCCTGGAGGCCGCTGTCACGATTCTTTCCAAAGGGATAATGGAGGGAATGAATCGTTTCAATTAGAGGAAGGCATGATTTTACGTTAATCACTTAGATGGAGGAAAGAATGGAAGCTGTATTAAATAATCTACCGTTGTATTGCACGATGGTTGGTGTTGTGGGTGTAATTTTTGCTATTATACTCGCCGCTGTTGTCAAGGGTGCACCGGCCGGCGATGAAAAAATGCAGGAAATTGCCGCAGCCATCAAGGAAGGCGCCATTGCTTATCTCAACCGTCAGATGAAAAGCATGGGAATTGCCGGTATTATTATATTTATCGTTATTTTCATCACGTTGGGTCGTACCATGGCCATTGGTTTTCTGCTGGGAGCGGTGGCTTCCTTTTTGGCCGGCTATATCGGCATGCGGGTATCGGTTCTGGCCAATGTCAGGACCGCGGAAGCTGCCAAGAAGGGAATGGCCGCCGGTCTTGCAATGGCTTTCAGGGGCGGTTCGGTTACCGGAATGATCGTTGCAGGTCTCGCACTGACTTCGGTGGCCGGGTATTATACACTGACCCGCGATGTGATGGCCCTTGTGGCCTTGGGGTTTGGCGGAAGTCTGATTTCCATATTTGCCAGGCTCGGAGGTGGTATCTTCACCAAAGGGGCTGATGTGGGGGCTGACCTGGTGGGCAAGGTTGAAGCCGGAATCCCAGAAGATGATCCGCGCAATCCGGCCACCATTGCCGATAATGTCGGTGATAATGTAGGCGACTGTGCCGGAATGGCGGCAGACCTTTTCGAGACCTATGCGATTACGGCAGTGGCGGCCATGCTCATCGGGCACCTGCTTTTTCCCGAGGTTACCATGGCAATCGAATTTCCGCTGCTGCTGGGCGCCATCTCCATTATCGCCTCCATTATTGCTATCTTTTTTGTACGACTCGGCAAGAGCGAATACATCATGGGTGCCCTCTACAAGGGGATGTTCGGCGCCGCCATCATAGCGGGCGTGGCGTTTTATTATGCCTGTACCCGTTTCATGGTCCCCCTGGGTGATCTTTCTGTGATGAATATTTATTACTGCACCTTGATCGGACTGGTGCTCACAGTCGTCATCGTCATTATCACCGAATTTTACACGGGTCTCTACGGCCCGGTAAAAAGCATTGCAGAAGCTTCCACCACCGGACACGGCACCAACATCATTGCCGGTCTGGCCGTATCCATGCAGGCCACGGCAGCGCCGGTTCTGGCCATTTGTCTGGCCATCTTTATGGCCTACAATTTTGCCGGTCTTTATGGTATTGCCATGGCCGCCATGTCCATGCTTTCCATGACCGGCATGGTCATTGCCATTGACGCCTACGGCCCCATTACTGACAATGCCGGCGGCATCGCCGAAATGGCCGGGATGGATGAGAGTGTCCGCGCTATAACCGATCCTCTGGATGCAGTGGGCAACACCACCAAGGCCGTTACTAAGGGATATGCCATTGGATCAGCCGGTTTGGCGGCCCTGGTTCTTTTCGCCGCCTATGTGCAGGAGTTTACCATCCACGGTGCCAAAGAGGGCATCAAATTCGACCTGGCCGATGTCAATGTCATTATCGGTCTGTTTATCGGCGGGCTGCTGCCTTACCTGTTTGCCTCCATTGCCATGAAGGCGGTTGGGAATGCAGGCGGTGCGGTGGTTGAAGAAGTGCGTCGTCAGTTTCGTGAAATCCCCGGAATCATGGAAGGAACCGCAAAACCCGATTATGGCGCATGTGTCGATATTGTCACCAAATTTGCCCTAAAAGAGATGCTGCTACCGGCACTGCTGCCTGTGATTGCACCGCTCCTGGTTGGTTTTCTGCTGGGCAAGGTTGCCCTGGGCGGTCTGCTGATCGGTTCCATTGTTACCGGCGTGTTCGTCGCCCTGTCCATGACAACCGGTGGCGCTGCCTGGGATAATGCCAAAAAATATATCGAAGATGGCCATCTGGGCGGTAAGGGCAGTGAAGCTCACAAGGCTGCGGTAACCGGCGATACCGTCGGCGATCCTTACAAGGATACCGCAGGCCCGGCCATTAACCCGATGATTAAGATTCTCAATGTTGTTGCACTGCTCATGGTGCCCTTTCTGTTGTAACGGGATACCTGCAGCAATCAGAATTTGATTGCGCCGTAAAAATCAAAAGGATTGGTGTTTTTTGCACCAATCCTTTTTTATTGATTGTTATTGGCAGATGTGGTATTGTTTATGATCTTAATTGAATTCAACTTTACATGTTTTTTAATATTGCCGTGGAATAGGCCTTTAAATGACGGATAAAATTACTGAAAATAAATTGGAAATCCCAAAAATACAACCTCGGGAGTTTAAAGTCGGTGACCTGGCGGTATACCCCGCCCATGGCGTAGGACGGATTGAGTTCATCGAAAGCCGGGTGGTAAACGGTGAGGCCCATGATTTCTATATCATGAAAATTCTGGAAAACGGCATGGTAATCATGATTCCAACATCCAATGTGGACTCTGTCGGGCTGCGGAACGTCATCAACAAAGAGGATATTTCCAAGGTTTTTGCTGTCATCCAGGACAATCGTGAAAATTTAATTGACAATCAGACATGGAACCGCCGTTATCGGGAATATATGGAAAAGATCAAAACCGGCTCTCTTTACGAGGTGGCAGAGGTATTCAGGGATCTTTATCTTTTGAAATACACCAAAGATCTGTCTTTTGGAGAACGCAAGCTGTTTGATACGGCTCAGATTTTGCTGGTAAAAGAACTTTCCACAGCCCGTGGTACAGATGAAGAATCAATTCTTGAAGAAATAATCGCACTGTTTCCCGAGCCTCCCGAGGATGAAGAATCTACCTGATCAGCGCCATGTCCGCAAAAAATATTTTTTCGATTATAGCAGATGAACTGGATTCAGGCGAACGTCTTGATATCACTGTAACGCGTCATGTTGCGGATTGCTCCCGCTCACAAAGTGCCCGAATGATCCGGATGGGCAATATAACGGTTCACGGTTTATCAAAAAAGCCGGGTTACCGTGTCCTGTCCGGCGATGTCATCCATATCTGCTTTCCTTTTCCTGCTAAAATTTCCTGTGAACCTGAAGATATTCCCATAGCGGTCCTGTATGAAGATGAATATTTGATCGTGATTAACAAGCAGCCGGGGATCGTCGTGCATCCGGCCCCGGGTCATTATTCGGGAACCCTGGTCAACGGATTGCTGAACCATTGCCCATTCCTTGATGGTATCGGCGGGGAAATGCGACCGGGGATTGTTCACCGGCTGGACAAGGATACTTCCGGTGCTCTGGTGATTGCCAAAAATGATAAGGTTCATCAACACCTTTCCGCTCAATTCAAATCCCGGCAGGTACAAAAGACCTATCTTGCACTGGTTTACGGTGAAATGAAAGATCAATCCGGAAATATCACGCTTCCTATCGGCCGCCACCCCGTTGACCGGAAGCGGATGTCTACCCATAGCCGCCATCCAAGGGCGGCACGGACCTTATGGACAGTAAGGGAGCGGTTTCCGGGCCTGACGCTCCTCGAAATTGATCTGAAAACCGGTCGAACCCATCAGATAAGGGTGCATTGCGCTGCCATGCATCATTGTGTTGTCGGTGATGGGGTCTATTGCCCCCGCAGAAAAAAACAGATTGGTGGCATAAACAGGACCGAAAAATTATTGAAAGAACAAAATGTTTCGCGACAGATGCTGCACGCCCGGTATCTGGGGGTTACCCATCCTGCCTCCGGTCAATGGATGGTGTTTGATGCGCCTGTCGCCCAGGACATGGCCCGGTTGTTGACCGTCTTGAAAAAAATGATATAAAATCTAGCATTTAGTAGCTAAGAAGCCAAGACTGTGAGGGCATCGTCTTTTTTATACAAATTATTATTTCAGGTATTACAAAATTTACCTCAAAATCTTATTGACACCAAACCGTGGATAGTCTAAAAACCGGCCTTCTCAAAGGGTTTTATTGTATGGCGTGGCCCCGGTGGGAGTGAAAAAAAGATATTTTGATCCGGCGGGAAAACGATGGACAGGCAAAGGATAAAAAAACGCCGCCTGCTATCGTAAATTAAAAAAATGGAGGTAAATGAAAATGAGACTTATTGATATCGTTGTTGACGCACTGGTCGATACCCTGAACAGCCTGTTTAAATAAATTAGTGTTATACAGCACCATGGAAAGCCGAACAGGATGGATTCTAAAAGGCGTTGGCAGGCAAATGCGGTCCTGCCAACGCCTCATAGATGATGTGCCCACCCAACGCCTCTATTTTTCCTTTTTTTTCAGCGCATGCACCGTGCGTGGCACGGTAATTTTAACTTCATCGTTTTTTCTGAACTGCTGGGAGCCGGCTGGATTGTACTGGTCCACGATCATTTCTTTATCTCCGAATTTGACCGTATATTTTGCAAGATTGCCCGCGTACATACGGCTGAGTATCATGCCGTGAAACGTATTGGTACGCTGAGTACCTTTTGATGGTGAAAGAGATACGGTTTCAGGCCGGATCACGAGCACCACGGCATCCCCCTTTTCAAGCGGTTCCCGGCCGCGGTCCAGTTTGATATCACCATACTCGGTAGTCACGTGACAGGTGTTTTCCTCCATCGATGCTACCCGGCCTTCCAGGAAATTAACATACCCAACGAACCCGGCAATAAATTTATTGGCCGGCTGATCGTAAATATCTATGGGAGACCCGATCTGTTGAATGACACCGTCACTGAGTACCAGGATGCGATCTGAAATACTCATGGCTTCATACTGGTCATGGGTTACAAATATCGTGGTAACCCCGATTCTTTCCTGAATATTTCGAATCTCGTCGTGCATAACCACTCGCAGATTGGCATCCAGGTTGGACAAGGGCTCGTCAAGCAAAAGAACTTTGGGTTCTAATGCCAGGGCTCTGGCAAGGGCAACCCGTTGCTGCTGGCCGCCGCTGATCCGGTCGATGGTGCGTTCGCCAAAGTCAGGCAACTCAAACTTATAAAAGAATAGGAAGTTATAATTTTATGTCCCCAAAAGCCCCCCTATTGATTATGCAGGAAATAAAAATATCTTGACATAAGGGGGTATAGAATGTCCCCAAAAGCCCCTCACGGAGTCCAGTTGATCGCTCGCGGGAAGGCTCACGGCACGGGCGCGGTAATGCCCGAATTCGCCTTCGATCCGAAGGGTGTCTTCTCCGAACTGGAAAAACGTCGGATCTATATACATGAAGCTTGCTATATTGCAGTAAGCCTTGTGTGAGAAGTAAAAAGGCTATACTCATTTTGATTCCAGTTACAGTAAGTTGG
>Ga0307991_1002892_pt1 | contig 11405 bp, 4 predicted proteins | sample EllFjometagen131_FD_203146 | JGI IMG/M metagenome (GOLD analysis project Ga0307991, IMG submission 203146) | Marine microbial communities from Ellis Fjord, Antarctic Ocean - #131 | ecosystem: Environmental > Aquatic > Marine > Unclassified | place: Southern Ocean | collected 2014-10-08 | reverse complement strand
TGTATACGTGTCTAAAATAATTTCATAACACCCCATGTCATAGCTTCCGCTAACAGCTGACTGAGGTCTCGATATTCCTTCTAAGTCATCATTTACAGGATGAGATGGAGGTTCCGTGGGCACAGCTATGGCGTTAATACACTCGGAAGTATTTTGCAGATGATAATCTCCGGAAGCTTCGTCTGCATAATTCGGAAAAACACTGATCCCTCCAGAGCCCGGGGTTTCAAATGCATAATCGCCAAGCGTATTATGCCAGACATTGTTCATTTCAATACTCGAATTCCCACCGGAATTATTAATTCCAATTTCATCAAAATTGGAAATAATATTGAACGAGATCATGGGAGACGCCGTGCTATTCAGGACAGATATAAAAATACCATCGTTTGCACCGCCATCAATGGTATTGTGATAAATACTCGGAGACACATCTCCACCGCCAACAACATCCAGAAAAATGCCATAATTCATATCAGAGGCAGGCCCGTCATAAATCAAATTGTTCCAGATTTCCGGATCAGCGTTTCCTGCTGGCTCACATGACACTCTAATACCCTGGGCATTATCAAACAAAATATTCTGCTTAATCTGTGCATCCGAATCGACCACTTCGATGCCGAATCCGCTGTCCGTGGAGTTATGCCCGTAAATTGTATTGCCGACCACCTGATTCCCGGCCCCGCCGCCATTAATCCTGATCCCGATGGCCTGTACATGATTCGGATCATTATTTGAATAATAAACATGGTTGTTTGTAACCACGTTATTCTCTGAAACACTGCCAAATATATATATTCCGATACCAGGTGTCATACTTGCCCCGTTATCATAAATTGAGGCCACATTACCTGTTATCTGGTTCCCTATACCGTCACGAATGGAAATTCCGGAAACCGCATTGTTATATATTTTACACTGATTACGAACGATATTATTAACGCTATAATTTGGGGTAGTGACAATGGCACCATTATCTTCAATAATGACACCGCTGTTGCCATTATCATGCAAACTGCAGGTATCGACAATACCGGCAACCGCACCTCCCATGTGAATACCACTGGCAAAAAAATTCTTGACCTCGATATTTATCATGCTCACATTGGTGGCCCCGTGAACATCCAGTCCATCAACCCATAATCCCGCATTGCTACCATCGATGATCGTATTACCAATTCCCTCCCCCTGGATGGTCAGGTTGTCCTGGGTGATCATCAGGACTTCGTCCGGTTCATGGCCGCCCATGGCGACAACTTTACAGGCACCGACATTCACATAAATCGTATACGCGCCCGGGTCCCCCCTGTTGATATGATGGACAGCCCGATGGAGCGAGTTCCAGGGCTCCGACATGGTGCCGAGCCCCAAAAAATCCAACGTCGAGTCTGGGTTTACCCAGTATTCACCCGGCATGAGAATCGGATACACCCCGCTTGTCAGCGGGTCCGTGTCCTCACCGTCATGGAATCCGTCATCATCCATATCCGGCAAACGGGGATCCGTCTCAACGCCATCCTGCCAGCCATTCTGATTGGCATCTTCAACACCGTCATCAATGCCGTCCTTATCCGTATCCGGATCACAGGGATCGGTTTCGCCGTCGTCAAAAATCCCGTCATGATCGGCATCCTCTGTGCCGTCTAAAATAAGGTCACCGTCTGAATCCGGATTGTTCGCAGACAGACAGGTGGAAGCGTTTTCAACACTATCCGGCAGCCCGTCATCATCCGTATCCGTAACCGTAACCGGCTCGCTGTACTCATAACACCCGAGATCATAAACGCCGGGAAAAGCCGGATCAATGCCATGATCAACGCCAGCCGCGTCGAACGGACGGATTGTATTCTCAATATCGTTTCCAACCGTGTCCCCGGCAACTGAGGGAACCACGTCAATACACGGTGACCACGGTGACCCGGCAGTCAGGTTGAAATCCGTCCCTTCATCACCAGATAACGGATCATCATCAACAAATAACGGATCAACGAACATATTGGTCTCGACTTCTGCGCAGTTGTAAAACGCGACCCCCTGGCCGAGACCAAAAATATCGTTATACCCGAACGTTGTCAGCGGCGAGCCGGTATAATAATTAATGCCAGTTCCATATGACACGATAATATTATAATAAATAGAAGGAGTCGTTATGCCGCCTCCCTCGGCCTGGATATTAATACCATCTGCAAAGGCACCGGAAATTGTGTTATGCAATATGCTGCCGTCAAAAGTTCCCCCCCCTTCTCCCATGTTAACATCAATACCAGTATAGAAGTTTTGATCGGCACCGCTGATCATTAAATTGTTCCAGATATCCGGCGACGCCGTGGTCGTACCGGGTGCTATGTAGATGGCAGTACTGTCGTCGACAAACGTATTTCCGAAAATCTCGCACCCGGATGCGATCATATAAATTCCGTACTCATGTGTCGCAATCAGGTTACCTCCAATGCGAATCCCGGAATTATTGCCCATGGCATCTAAGTAAATGCCGTAATACTGGTAGGATTCAGGATCCCCCTCGATGGTATTGTCGAAAATAACGTTATTTGTAGCGCCGCTGCCGACCACGTGGATACCGGCGTGCGAACTAACTTCTCCTGCGCCGTTATCTCCAAAAACTCCCCGGTTCTCCCGGATGATATTGTTCGGGCTGTTGTCAATCTTAATACCGCCATAGTCATTTGCATATATATTACAATTGTTCTGAATCACATTATTCGGTGTGGCAATACTGAGATGGCTGATTGCAATGCCATATTCACGGTTTTCATAAAAACTGCATGCATCAATGGTACATTGATTACCATCAATGGATACCCCGTTTGCATTGCTATAAATCTGACAAGAGTTCTGAATACTGCTGCCAATATTACTTTCAGCGACCAGAATCCCATTGGCACCATTACCATTGATATCACAGCCATCCACTATAACTGCGTCAAAAGTATTAATCCAGATACCATTACCGTCACATCCGGAAATCGTTCCTCCCCAGACAGCCCCACCACCACCGTCATCGGTATAATAAATACCTTGCCCACCGGCAATGGCACTTATGGTAACATTCTGAATACCGTAAGCAGGATCATAGGAGCCAAATGCTAAGTTTAAAATTGCTGCACCACCGCCTGTGCCACTGATAGAGCAATTCCTGATCAGGTATTCATCCCGCTCTGAACTTGAACTCGCAAAATCATTCAGCAGAATCCCACTATCACCACAGGCATCGATGGAACATTCGTCAATTGTACAATCAGCCCCGTTGATCAAGATGCCGGTATGAGGAAAGTTGTTAAACGATAAATTCCGGATAACAACATTATCCGCATAGATCATAAGTCCAGTCTGCCAAGGCGTACCATCATTTCCTACCGGTTCATAACTGATCTCAGGCGTTGTCCCGTCCGGGTCCCCGATAATTTGAATCCCATCATGTGTACCACCAGCCGGTATTTCAAGTTGATATGGAATAGAGCCATGGGTGCTGTCACTGTATGTTCCTGCCATGACATAAAGAATGCCTCCGGAAGACATCTCACCAATCGCATATTGGAGGGTTTTAAACGGCAATGCAGGACTATCACCATAACCTGTAGCATCTTGACCTATGTTGACATCCACATAATATGGTGCACTGGCGGCAAAGCCGGATTGAACCCATAAAAAACATACCAACATGCTGATGACTATAATACTCAAGAATCTGATAACGCTATGATCCTTTATTTTCATTTTCTCCTCCTGCCAACTATTTAATCCTCTGATAAAAAATCATGACCTTCAGAATAGTTGTCGTCTTGTCGGGGTGTGGTTGGAAAATCCGCCAATGGACGTCCCTGGATGTCTTCATTCTTTTCTTCGTAAATCCGGGTGTTCTGTTCCTCAATAGCATGTTCATCCATCAGAATACTTTTGGATCTGGATATATCCTGCAATAAATTCCCCGGCGCTGAGACCTGATGAATTTCATCAAAGTTGGGGGCAATCAGGTCTTTTTCATCAACATAGACGTTTTCCTGTGATACCGGTACCGCAGACACTGTGAACGATTGTTTAATCGGCGACGGGTCAGACGGTAAAAACTTAAATTCCTTCATCAGGCGATCCACCTCATCTGATTTGACCTTCTGGGCCGCTTCCGGCAGCATGCCCATTCTGACTTTCGTTTTCTCAAAATCATGCAAAATAATCGGTTCTGCTCCCGGGTCCGACAGACTGATAACGGCCAATTCGGTTTTTTCGAGGGCGGTTATTTCCGTGACGGTTTCCGACGCAGTAATAATAAAATCAGATCCCCGAACCCCGGCCACGGATGTTTTTGTTTTAACCTTGAATTCCGAATGCCGGGCATCTACAAATTTTTTAACCACAAACCGGGCCTTGCCTGAGACCATTTCCATAAATGAGGATCTTGTTTTTTGTTTGGGTGCATAAAGGCTCTTATTAATTGTCATCTCTGTACCCGATGACAACGCTATAAAACTGCCGTCATTAAGCTTAAATGATACATTACCGTCTTTTCCGGTAAGAACAATATCCCCCTTGAACAAATCCAACCCTTTCTCAGCCCGATACCCAAAATCCTGCGCCTGGTGTACAATAACTACCAGTCCTGAAACCTGGCGGATTATTCCCACAGACGACCCGTTACCCGGCTCAAACGTCTCTTTGATAACCATGTTTTCAATATTTATCTGCTCTGCCGGGTCTGCTGCAAAGACGGCTGGATTTATTAATACCATTCCCATAATAATAATTATAAAAATATTTAATATACGTCTGGTGTTCATCGTATTAATTCTCCTGCTATAATTTAACTGACACTGAAAGAAGCATGGCGTTTCGTTCATAATCAAAATTAGCAATATTCGAGTTATTTTTTGTATAGGTGTATTCCGCTGAAACATTCAGCCATTTTTTCCAGATATTTTGTGTAATTGATGCCGAAGCAAAATATCGGGCATCATTTCTTTTGATATTGTATTTCAAATTACGATGATCATACCCTTTATCATAATAATTTCCGTAAACCGTTATATTCGTTTTCTCGAAAATATCATAGGAGATCCCTAAAAGCGTTTTCAATTCGCAAAAATCCTGATCGTCTCCGTTGGCTGAATTAATTTCATACCCGATGCCGCAGAAAACATATCCGTCAAGGCCTGAAAATCCATGGGAATAATCTGCTGACAGTTCATTGGAATGTCCGTCCCTGGCGTTATCTGTAAAATAATTATTCCGATAATAGCTGTATGAAAAATCAACGGCATTATTGTTATCAATGAACCACATGACGGACGGATTTATCTGATGCTGCATTAAATAACTCTCTGCATCGACCCAGTAATAGATAGGCAGGTATTTAAGCCCTAACTTCACGGATTTACTAAACTTATAATTTAAATAAATATTGCCGATGCTTCCGGTTAAATCATATTCATCCAGGTCCTGGTACCGGGTTTGATAATGACTGTAGCCGATCCCCGACGTTACCCGGCGGCTGTCGATCACATCGTACTTTCCGGAAAAATATAACATATATGCGCTGTCACTTTCATCGGCAACGATATCCAAATCCGCCGGTTCCAGCACAACATTATCATCATATAAATAACCGGTTTTAAGATATAAACGATAGGGCTTTGCGGCTGCCTGATGATCCTTTTTGATGGCTTGTGCCCATGACCGGGCATTCTCTTTCAGATCTTCTGAATCCGCAATCTCTATCACATGCTCAAACTGTTGTACCGCTGCTTTATACCGACCCAGTTGATAATTGCAGATACCCGAGTAATAATATCCGTTGCCTGCAATCGTCGGGCTCATCGTTGCAGCCTTTTCCAAAGATTCAACGGCCGCCGCATATCTTTTCAGCTTGTACAGATTGACCCCTGAATAGTATATTGCCAGAACATTTGATGGCTCCTGGGCAGACACTTTCTGAAATTTCTGAAGGGCTTTTTCATAATCTTTTTTTTCCTGATAAAGAATCCCAAGAAAATACGTTAGCCCCGGAATTTTCGGATCCGTCAAAAAAGCCGTTGACAAATGATGCGCGGCTGCATCAAGCTGCCCCAGCTTGACATATACCCGGCCGAGATAAAAGTTTATCCGGGCATTTTCCGGATCCAGAGAGATGGCTTTTAACAATAAATCCTGGGATTCAATAAAATTTCTTTCTTCATAGGCAAACACACCCAGATCGTAATAATTCTGAGCAATCTCTTCTGCGATAACCAGATTGAAAATGCTCAACAATAATATACAAATAAAAAAAATTTTAACTGACTGATGCATGTTCACTCCTTACTTCAAAATAATTTTGCCGCGCTGCTGATAATTTTTCGACATTATATCTCAAACGTAACGTTTTTGTTGCCATCGGGATCTGACTTCTGATGCGTTTGTCAATATTATGTTTTAAAAAAATAAGAAACAGCAGCGTCAGAGAACGGGAGTTATTGCTCTGACTGAAAAGACCCGTTTGTTTTATCTTTGCCCATCCACCCGTCTCAGATACTTTTGAAAAAACAGCCGGTTCTTTTTCTTATCCCCGCTGTTTAATATTTTTTTCAAATAACTAATATTTCTTTCAATAGATTCAGCATACAGGTCCTGGTCAATATTCCACCGATACTTGAAATGACTTACCATATTTGATGAAATATTTTCACAATCAATCTGCAGCCGTTTTTGCGTCACACTTTTATAAAATTCCTCTGTCTTTTCGAGCAGATCTACCTCAGAGTCAAAGTCGGGAATACCAGCTTCTTCAAATTCTTTAAATAACAAAATCAATTTTTCCAGATAAAGCCGGTCCCCCATCTGGGCCAGCAAATCAGCCGATCCAACAATTTTCCCGAGGTTTTCAACTTCTTTGGAACGAAATGGAATGTCTGCCAATTTTATTTTTAAATTAGTACACTTAATCAGTTGGGCACAGTCATCCATCTGCTGAGGGGTAAAATCTTTCGTGCCAAGGTTCTTTCTCATGAAATTAACACTTCGTTTTTCATGCCCAATGGTATACTTGGCACCAGTACCTTTTTTGTCCTGCTTGGTCTGGATGAGCCCGGAATCATGAAACAACGCGGCAAGAAGCCCCACAAGAATATTATCCGGGTTAAATTGATAGCCGTTTTGAACGCTTCCGTGCATAAGACGGGCGGCGGCCAGGGTTACCATGATTGTATGTTCCAGATTGTGATAGGTGGTATTTGACGCTCTATAGCCGGGATATTCACCGTTAAATAATCGGATAATGTCCTGATACACAGCGATGAACTGTTCTGTTATACGATCAGCATCAAGCAGCGATATAATTGTTTGAATTTCAGCCAGAACTGAGTCATGGCTCTGACAGTCTACCAGATCATGTAGCTTGGTTGTTTCCTTCTCCATCCATTACTCCGGTCCGGTATATAATAATTTCTATCGAAAAGCCCTCAGGCCGATGAAGTTTATTCTTTGTATTTATTTCGAATGGCTTTGATGACGGGGAAAATCTGAAAAAATATTTCCACAAGTTCAGGGTCAAAATGATTGCCGGCGTCTGCCTTAATGGCGTCAAGCGCTTTTTGATCACTCCATGAATCCTTATAAGTGCGTCGGGAAACTAGGGCGTCAAAAACATCTGCCAGGGCTACAATGCGGGCGGGCAAAGGAATTTCTTTTTTTTGTTTGGGAGGTCCCAGGCGGATATCAGCCGCCATAATATCTCTGATTTTTCCAGGATATCCTTTACCGTTCCAACGTTCATGATGGTTCAATGCAATCTGCAGGCTCATCTTATCAAGACTTGATGTCTGATTCATGAATAGACGACCCCCATAAACCGTATGCCATTTCATGGCAGCAAATTCACTGTCCGTCAGCTTGCCCGGCTTTTTTAAAATCTGATCCGGAATACCGACTTTTCCAACATCATGAAGCATGGCAGCCAGCCGGATCAAATCCTTTTGCCGATTTTTTTCCTGCTTATCAATGTCATATCTTATTGCCCACTGATGATAAATTTCCGCTGAATATGCACCAACCCGCTGTACATGGGCACCGGTTTCCGTCGGATCCCTGAGTTCAGCCATCTTCACCATTCGCAGGATCATTTCCCGGTTCATAACCCCGCGATCAATCGCGACAGCGGCATTATTGGCAATCAGCGGTATCAGATCCTGGATTTTCTTTCGAAAAGCGATTACACGGCCGTCACTGTCCTTGGTATTAATCAGTTGCATGACACCGACCAAACTACCATGAAAGGTATAGAGCGGTACGGCTAAAATCGATCGGGTTTTGTATCCGGATTTCTGATCATATTCGGAATTAAATGTAAACGGACTGCCTGAAGGAAGGTTGTAGGCATCATCAATGACTATCGTATTTCCGGTTAAGGCCACATACCCGACAATGGACTGCCCATCAATGGGAACGGAGAAGTCAACATAGATTTCCTCATTGGCCTGATCTTTTTTAAACAGGGTGTCATTATGAACATATCCGAAGCGCAGGTGATCATCTTCCACAATAAAAATTGAACCGGCATCCGCATGGGAAAGATTGCGGGCTTCTTCAAGGATTTTATCGAGAATGGCATCAATGTCCTGCAGATAATTAAATTCCTCGATTCTTTTCATAATCAGGGCGATTTCATCTCTGGCGTACTGAGAATAATCTGTTCGCCGTTTATATTGAAATCCCATAACGCCTGCCATCCAATTCAATATAATTTTATTAAATCAATATATTAATAAAAAATTATCCTCACCTTCTCAAAGGAATCAACGCACTATCAAAAAATAGAGGCTGCAAATTCCGCAGCATGTTTTTTAAATTCAATTAGTTTGTATTGTATGGAATCCAACGAGCAAGGTCAAATGAAAAGTAGTTATTTTTTATCATACCAACATATACTTGACACTACTTTATTAGTGTTTATTTTAATTAAGGACAATAGGTTATACGATTTTAAATCAACAGATTTAAAGCATCTCGCATGAACACAAATAAGGAGGACCAATGCGTTTTGATAAATTCACACTAAAATCACAAGAATTGATACAGGAAGCAACTGCGGCAACTTCCACTTATAAAAATCAACAAATTGAGCCGTCGCATTTGCTGTTTGTCATGCTTAAAGAACATGACAGCATTGCCGGGTCCATTCTGCGGAAAATCGGCGTTGTCCCTGATGATGTAGCCCGTGAAACGCTGCATTCAATAGAGAACCTGCCAAAAGTCCAGGGCGCTGTCGGAGACCCGTATCTATCCGGTGATTGTCGAAAAATGCTCGAAAAAGCATTTACTAAAGCAGCCAGAATGAAAGATCAGTATGTCAGCGTTGAACATATTTTTCTGGCAATTTTAGATATCAAAGACAGTCGGCTGGAAAAGATTTTCAAACAGTTCGGCATTACCAAAGACAACGTCCTGAAGGTTTTAATGGAAATCCGGGGCAACCAGACCATTACCGACCAGAACCCCGAAGATAAATATGAAGTGCTGGAAAAGTATACCCGTGATCTGACCGAAGATGCCCGCTTAGGAAAAATTGATCCGGTAATCGGACGCGATGAAGAAATACGGCGCATTGCCCAGGTTTTATCCCGGCGAAGAAAAAACAACCCGGTACTGATCGGCGAGCCTGGGGTCGGCAAAACAGCGATTGTGGAAGGACTTGCCCAGCGGATTGTCGAAGGCGATGTGTCCGAAGCATTAAAAAACCGGCGGTTGGTTGTTCTGGACATGGGCACGCTGATTGCGGGTGCCAAATACCGGGGAGAGTTTGAAGACCGTTTAAAAGCCGTAATCAAAGAAGTCGAAAAAGCAGAAGGGAAAATTATTCTGTTTATTGATGAACTTCATACACTGGTCGGCGCCGGCGCCGCGGAAGGTTCCCTGGATGCTTCCAACATGCTCAAACCCGCACAGGCCCGTGGAACACTCCGTTGTATCGGCGCAACAACTATCACTGAATACCGGAAATATATTGAAAAAGATGCCGCCCTGGAAAGACGGTTTCAACCCGTCCTGGCAGCCGAACCAACCAAAGAGGATACTATTTCAATCTTAAGGGGATTAAAGCAAAAATATGAGGTGCACCACGGGGTGAAAATAAAGGATTCCGCCATTGTGGCGGCAGCCACCCTGTCCGACCGATATATCACCGACCGGTTTCTTCCTGACAAAGCAATTGATTTAATCGATGAATGTGCTTCACGCCTAAGGATTGAAATTGACAGCAAGCCGGCTGAAATCGATGAGATACAGCGTAAAATCACTCAGCTGGAAATCGAACGGGAAGCACTTAAAAAAGAAACTGACAAAGCAGCTAAAGACCGTTTGGGAAAACTGGAAAAAGATCTTGAATCAATAAAAGAAGACTTCAACCGCCTAAATGCCCACTGGCTCAATGAAAAGGAAATCATTGCCCGTATTCAGTCCATTAAGTCCGAACTGGATCAAATCGATGTTGAAGAAATCCAGGCCGAGCGGGAAGGCAACCTTGAAAGGGTTGCCGAACTTCGATATGGTAAACGCAATGAGTTGAAAAACCACCTTGAGCAAGCCAATCAAAAGTTGGTTGACCTTCAGGTTCACAGAAAAATGCTTCGCGAAGAAGTTGATGCAGAAGATATTGCAGAAATCGTATCCAAGTGGACCGGTATACCGGTGCAGAAAATGCTCGAGGGCGAACGGGAAAAACTGGTGCACATGGAAGACCGCTTAAACAATCGGCTGATCGGTCAGGATGAAGCCGTGACAGCTGTTTCCAATGCAGTGCGCAGGGCCCGATCCGGCCTTCAGGATCCAAACCGTCCCATTGGATCATTTATTTTTATGGGACCTACCGGGGTAGGCAAGACAGAACTGGCCAAATCTCTGGCGGAATTCCTCTATGATGATGAACAGGCCATCATCCGGGTAGATATGTCGGAATATATGGAAAAACATTCCGTCTCCCGTCTGATCGGTGCCCCTCCGGGATACGTTGGTTATGAAGAAGGCGGCTACCTCACTGAAGCGGTTCGCCGGCGGCCCTATTCCGTTATTCTATTTGATGAAATCGAAAAAGCCCATCCGGATATCTTTAATGTACTCTTACAGATACTGGATGACGGCCGTCTGACCGACGGACAGGGAAAAACCGTTGATTTTAAAAACACGCTGATCATTATGACATCCAACGTAGGCAGTCATCTCATTCAGGAAATGGATGAGTCCAATCGCCAGGAAATGGAAGAAAAAGTCTTCCAGGCATTGCGGGCCGGCTTTAAACCCGAATTTCTCAACCGGATTGACGAAACAATTATTTTCCATAATCTGACGCACGAACAGATTCGGCAAATTGTAGATATCCAGTTGGAACGGCTGATCAGACGGCTTGCAGCGATGAATATCCAATT
>Ga0307991_1002890_pt1 | contig 11408 bp, 5 predicted proteins | sample EllFjometagen131_FD_203146 | JGI IMG/M metagenome (GOLD analysis project Ga0307991, IMG submission 203146) | Marine microbial communities from Ellis Fjord, Antarctic Ocean - #131 | ecosystem: Environmental > Aquatic > Marine > Unclassified | place: Southern Ocean | collected 2014-10-08 | reverse complement strand
ATTCTTTACCTCGCCGTCCCGCTTTTATTACTTCTTGAATATTTCCCCTTAGAGGTTTTTCCGAAGATTTTTCATAAATTAGATCGGTATATCCAGCCATGATTTGAAGAATATTATTAAATTCATGCGATATCCCTCCTGTTAGCGTTCCTACCGCCTGCATTTTTTGGGATTGCCGGAGTTGTTTTTCTAAATTTAAGCGTTCTGCTTCAGCCTGCTCGCGTACTTCAATTTCAAGTCGAAGGCGTTCATTTATTGACTTCAGTTCAGAAGTACGTTCTTCTACACGTTTTTCAAGGGTGTTTTTGGCTTTTTGTAATTTTTCTTCCACAAGTTTGCGTTCGTCGATTTCTCTTAATAAATCCTTATGAATAGTTTCATATTGTTGGGCCTTTTTATTGGTGAGGGACAATTTCTCAGTCAGAATCATGGCAAATATTCGATAAAGGATATTATCTAACTCATTTGTTTCAATATCTGTATATTCCCCAATATGTTTGGCCTTAACACTGAATAATCTAACAGGCGTTTGCGCAATAATTGAAGCTGAGCATGGTTTATTGCTAATGATGCTCATCTCTCCAAAAATGTCTCCTTTACGCCGCAACTCCGAAATTTTATTACCACCCGCATAGACACTTACGGCTCCTCTTATCATAAAGAAAACTTTAGTATTTGTCGCCCCTTCTATTAGAATCTCTGATCCTGAAGGATAATCTTCAAGATGAGACAATGGCAATAGTTGTTCAAGTATTCTCTTTGGCAAATGAGAAAAAAGTCGAGATCTCTTTAAATATTCTAATATTTCCTGATTTTCCCTTAAAAAATATTGATCTGGCTTTGCTTGACTTTTACTAGATGATAATAGATCAGAATTTTCATTTACTTTCTTATATAATCCCTCTGACGCTTCCAATTTTGCAACGCGCTGGCGATATTCCATCAATTCAGAGATCAATTGTCTTTTTGTTTTTTTTTCTTCTTTCACTTCAATCCTTAATTTCTATTTGGATGTGTGATGATCTCTTTTCAAACGCTCTATCATTAATTATTCAATAGCCGGCTTCTTTTGTTCCAGAAACCGGAAATTTGGTTATATTACCAGAAATTCCTAAAATAATCAAAAATAATTTAAGTTGTCTATTCTCATATTGACTTGCTGACAATTCTAAACCGGGGGCTAAAAACGACAGTATTGCAAAATTTTTCATCAGTGAAGCATAGGAAAGGTATTGTTGATTTTTTCAGGGCATCCCAGATTCAATGATAGGATAATTAATCATGAGTGTCACCCCTGTCATCATCCAGCGTTTTTCGAATTGTTTTCGCCAATTTTGCCTTATTAATCGGTTTCATTAGAAACGCATTGATTTGCATATCTGTTCCTGTTCGTATTTTAATCTGGTCGCTGAATCCTGTGCACAGAATTACCGGTACATCAGACCGGATTTTTTTAATCTCTTCAGCGAACTTATCTCCGGTCATCGTTGGCATGGACATATCCGTGATGACCAGATCAAACGTATCAGGCGATGTTCGAAACGCCTCCAGTGCTTCCATGCTGCTTGTGAATATCGTGACCATGTATCCTAAGCGTTCCAAACTTTGTTGCAGCATTTTTACAATCGACGGTTCATCGTCCACTAAAAGAATGCGTTCCGAGCCTCTTGGTAAGGGCTCGTCAGTCTGAGTCGGCAGTTCAACTGATTGCTGTTTCGCCAAAGGCAGATAGACATGAAATGTGGTCCCGGTCCCAAGCTTACTCTTGACTGTAATACTCCCTTTATGGGATTTGACGATACCATGGACCACGGAAAGTCCCAGTCCTGTTCCTTCCCCTATCTTTTTGGTTGTAAAGTATGGCTCAAATATTTTATCAAGATGCGTATCGGCAATCCCGGCCCCCGTATCGCTTACCGTGATCCGCACATAATCGCCCGGTGCCATCTCTTTCTCTTTTGTGTTTTCATCAAAATTGACAGAATCAACACAGACCGTAAGAACGCCGGTTGCATCGGTCATGGCATGCTTGGCATTGGTGGCAAGGTTGACGATCACCTGATGAATTTGTGTGGGATCAGCCTGAAGCACCAATTGTTCGCTGCAGATATTTGTTTTTATTTTAATGGATGTGGGAATGGTTGACCGGAGCATTTTTAAGGCTTCTTGAACCAGCGGGTTGATCTGGATTGGCTTGATTTCAGGACTGTCATGTCGACTTAAGGTTAGAATCTGTTGGACCAGATCTTTGGCGCGGTTTCCGGCGGTAAGTACCTCGATTAAATTCTCATGCAGCATGGTTTCTTTATCCACATCATCTAAAGCAAGTTCCGTGTATCCGAGAACCGAAGACAGAATATTGTTAAAATCATGGGCAATGCCCCCGGCCAAAGTGCCGATGGCTTCCATTTTCTGGGCCTGAAGAAGTTGGTATTCAAGTTCCTTTTTTGCTTCCTGCTCACGTCTACGTTGAACAAGCAGCCACATGCCTTGCATTAACAGGGTCAGTTGACGGATATCCGACTGGTCGTAATTCTTCTCTTTATTGCCGACGCCCGCCACCGCAGTAATTTTATTCCCTTCAAACAGAGGAATATTCATGTGTCGTATGATGTTTATGTGGCCTTCGGGAAATTCTTTTTTAAGAGGGCTTGGTTCTGAATAGTTATTCGTAATAACGGGCTTTCTTTGCCTTATTGCTTCACTCCAGAGGCCTACGGGCACCAGGGGATATACTAAGGGTCGGTCGATGAGTTTACATTGTTCCATGGCTTCTTTGGACCAGGAGTGCATGGTAAGAAGAGTCTCGTCTTCATTAACAAATGCAATATAGCCGATCGTGCTGTTTGTGAGTTTAACCCCGTTTTCAAGAGCAAACGCACCGATTTCATCTAAAGATGCTTCCGTCATTTGATTAAGCGACAGCAGCGCCTCCATTCGAAATTCTGCCCGCTTGCGCTCGGTGATGTCAGAAATAAACGCAAAGGCGCCCTGGACCTTGCCCGATTCATCCCGGATTGTTGTGGCATTAAAATAGGCCGGCAGGTCTTCTCCGGTCTTTTTTTTCAGGACAATTTCATAACTGCGATGTTTTATGCTGGATATCTTTGAGGTTTGGTTAATAAAAATCTTTTTGTTCTCATCATCGACAAAGTCTAAAGCTGTTTTACCGAGCATCTCTTCTGTGTCATAGCCCAGCATTTTGCAAACGGCCGGATTGACTTCAATGATTTTATTGTCGGCATTTATCTGCCAGCATCCCTCTGATGTTGTTTCAAGAAGGGCCCGGTATTTTTTTTCGTTTTTCCTTAACATGCTGGTCCGTTCGTTGACCATTTTTTCCAGCAGGCCCTTTTGATCTCTGAGTTGGTCTTCGGCTTTTTTGATGCGTAAGGCCGTGTTAACCTGGGCGATGAGTATGGATTCATCGATGGGTTTGGCAAGAAAAGCATCCGCACCCATATTAAGACCTTGAGAAACGTCGGATGATTCTGTCTTGATGGCCGTAATCATGATAACGGGAATGTGGCGGGTGATTTTATTTTCTTTGAGTTTTGCGCAGACTTCATAACCGTCCATTTCAGGCATTTTTATATCCAGTAAAATCGTATCCGGTAATTCTGCAGCAGCCTTTTCAAGCCCTTCAATGCCGGATCGGGCGGTGATGATCGTGCAATTCGGAATGGAATTTTTCAAAATAGCGGACAGAATCGTTAAATTATCCTGCCGGTCGTCAATGGCTAAAATTTTGGTCATATTTTTCTCTCCCTACGGTCGAAATTAGAAACTGGAAACTGAAAACTGAGTAAAAATGCCTGATAATTCTTATTTTGTGCTTCTGATGAATGCATTGAGTTTTGGCCCCAGTTCATCAATAATTTTTGTATACTTTTGAATTTCATCATTTGTAATAATTTTTCGGCGAATGAGTTTGCGCAGCCATGCCTTGGTTTCCTCGAAAGATCCCCTTGAATAACGATAAAACAGCCTTCTGTCAGCAGGCGTATATCGTCCGTAACCCTCAGCTAAATTAGCACAGATACTATCAGCGGCACGTAAGATTTGGTATCCAACGGTATGCTGAACTTTTTTTGGCCAAACGTCATAACCATGCCAGATTAAATCAGAAAGATTTTCAGCCAACTTATAAATATCCAATTCATAAATCTCTTTCAACATTAACCGCCTGTTCACAGTTTCAAGTTTCCAGTTTCAAGTCCCCAACCACTCCCCAATTTTCTTCAACAACTCTTCCGCCTCCAGCGGTTTTGACAGATAGTCGTCACAGCCGGCTTCAAGTATTTTCTCCCTGTCCCCTTTCATCGCGCTTGCCGATAAAGCGATAACCGGGATGTGGCTGCTTCGCTTGTCCTGCCTGATTTTTCTGATCACTTCGTAGCCGTTCATCTTTGGTAGAGATATATCAAGAAGGACAAGGTCAGGCGGTTGATTAAAAATGGTTTTCAATGCTGTTTCCCCGTCTGTTGCCTCCAAAACAGTATATTGGTCCGGTAATATGGCCTTAATGGTCGTCATGCTGTCCGGGTTGTCTTCAACAACAAGGATAGTCGCGGGCTTGCCCTCTGTTCCTCCGGAGGGTTTCCTGGCACCTGGTTTTTCAGTTTCCAGTTTCAAGTTTCCAGTTTTACTCCCTCCGCCCCCAGTACCCAATCCCTCATCCCCAATCCCCAGCATCCCTCGGAGTTTATGCAATAACTCCTCCCGGTCCACATCTCCTTTTTGAATCAACTGCTGAATATTATTTGCGTTTAGGCGCCTGTAATCCTGGCGGGTTAACGCTTTTGCCGTGAGGACCAGCACCGGGATTTTTGCCGTGGCCTCATTGGCACGGATTTTATTGATCAGTTCAAATCCGTCCATTCCCGGCATCATCAGATCCAGGATAATGCCATCCGGGATGGTTTGGCCTAAATATTCGAGCGCTTCATTTCCGTTGTATGCCAGGTCAACCCGGTAGCTTTCACTTTCCAGCATTTTCCTGACTTGAATGATCGCGGCTTCATTATCTTCGACGACAAGGATTCGGTTGTCGGATATCACATCCGGCTTGTCATCCAAGGCCGGGACGGTTTTTCGTGCGGCAGGAATTTTTTCCAAAGGGGGAACGATCCCATCCCCTTTGATCGGCAGGACCAGGGTAAATACAGACCCTTTTCCCGGAATGCTTTCCACTGTCAGATCCCCGTCAAGCAGTATAGCGGATTTATAGGCCAGTGTCAGTCCCAGACCGGTTCCTTCATAGGACCTGCTTGAAGTTCCGTCAACCTGCCTGAATTCTTCAAATATATGGGGCAGATCTTTTTTGGCAATTCCGATACCCGTGTCTGCAATCGTTAAAACTATTTTTTCAGCATCACTATATGCGGAAATAGAGACACTCCCTTTTTCCGTAAATTTGACCGCGTTTCCGATTATATTTTGAATGATCTGATGCACCATGGCTTCATCGTTTTCAATTTGCGGTAGATCCTCAGTGCCCTGTTGGTCCAAGGCAATGCCTTTTTCCCCGGCAACCGGTTCAAGCCTTTCAATTATGGATTCAATTAAATAGCTGATTGAGAACAGTTTAGGGCGGATATCCATTTTCCCGGCCTCTATTTTGGAAAGATCCAGGATGTCATTAATTAAGGAAAGAAGGTTCTTTCCGTTGCGGCCGATGATTTCAAGATAATTTAATTCTTCTCTGGAGAGTTTATCTCCAGCCTGCGACATGAGAACCTTGGACAAAGCCATGACCGAGTTTAAAGGTGTCCTGAGTTCGTGGCTCATATTGGAGAGAAATTCGCTTTTTAATCGGCTGGCCTCTTCAACCTGTTCTCTCTGGGCTTCCAACTCAACATTTTGTTCCTGCAATTCCTCTGATGTCTGCTGGATCTCTTCAGACTGGGATTGAAGTTCCTCGGTTTGAGATTGGAGTTCCTCTGCTTGGGCTTCCAGTTGCTGGTTGGTTTTTGTCAGATTTTCTGCCAGCTTTTTTGTTTTCGCATTGGCGGATAAATTAGAATATGATGAATTTATTAAGTCCCAGGATTGCTTTAAAATATCAATGCTTTCTCTGGAGTATTGATTCAGGTTTGCCAGGGAAATAATGGCAATAATCTTGTTTTCAACAAGGATTGGGACCGTAATTATTTCTTTAGGAATGGCCTCTCCGGCGGTTGTTTTAAATTGGAAAATTGTATCTTCCGGAATATTTTGAATATAATTTATTTTTTTGTTTGAAACAGCATAACCGAATTCACCCTCCGGATTTTGCGCGTCAAAGGGATTTAAAAGTTCCTTATTGGCTCCCACGGAAGTAAAATGCTCAAACTGGGATTTTTCTTCATTAAGAATGTAAAATGCGCACATGTTGGATTTTGTTATTTCCATTAATTGTTTGAGCAGTTCAGAACCAAATTCCTTAATGGTCGACCGTCCGATCATTGTTTCGGAAATATCTGCAACACCTTTTTTGATATTTGAATAAGATTCTATTGAAGCTGTCGTCGCATTGATGGAATCCGCCAGGGAACCCAGTTCGTCTGCAGAACGGACAGTATTTCTGACTGAGTAATCTCCGTCCTTGATCTTTTGGGTTGCAATATCCATATCAACAATAGGCTTTGATATTTTTTTGCTGACCCAAAAAACAATCAGAAAAATCATTATTGCAGAGATAATAAACAAAACAGCTAAATTTTTGCTCAACCTGCGAATCGGCGCATTCAATTCATACATATCCTGCTTGCAGATGAACCCCCATTCTGTTTCAGGAATGTATGTATAGGCTGCCAGAACATTCTTGCCACGATAATCTAAGGTGCCTATAATTCCGGTTTCACCTCGGGAAGCGTTTAAGGCCGGTTCAGCCTGAATCTTAAGATTGAGCGGTGCGTTTTCATGCCAGCGGAGTTCGTTTAACGCTTTTACGTCTTTATTAACGATCAGCGTTTCACCGGTTTTGCCAAGACCGATTCGGTTTGATAAAAGGACATACAGAGATTTTTCCAAATGAACCCGGCCAACAAGTACCCCGATGATATGTTTCCCATGATGCTGGGTACAGTGAATTGGTATTGCAAACGCCATTGCCGGATCATTATGAAATTGGCATAAATGAATATTTTTTATATGGAAATTTTTTATTGCAAGAAATTCAGTTAAGGAAGGATCTTTATTTTCATCCATTCCTTCAGCATCACTATTTGTAGAAACAATGACCTTTCTGGAATATGCGTTGATAATTAATAATTCGAAAAAATCATCGAAATTTCCTAAATTCCGTTTTAATATTCTTCGCATATTTTCAATAACCTGGTAATCCTGCTTATTGAGCTCCTTTTTTTGAAAAAATTGTTCAAGATCACGAAATTCTTTATCTTCGGAAACACTTTTCATCCAGGATTCTTTTTCGTTTATCCAGGTTTCCAGGTGTTGAACTTTAAGATCACGAATGGCTACTAGTTTATCAAAGGTTGCCTGTTCTATTGAACGTACCTGTTGGTTATAAGTTATCAGAGTGCCAATAAGTAAGGGAGCCAGCCCCAGGACAAGAAACCAGAAAGTAAGACGGGTTCTGATGCTTTTGAATGCAAATTTTTTCATTGTTTTTTATCTCGATTAAAAAAATTTTCTTGCAAATAGTTGAGATAATCGTTGTAGCTGCTACATTTTATGGATGAAAATCGTTGCAGGAGTCGGCTTTCAAGCATAGTGATGCAGTAGCCGGAAAAGTCAAAACCACGCTTTTCATTCAAATAATTTAAGATGAGTTTCAAATCTTTAGCCATTACAGAATCACTCTCTATACAACCTATTCTGAATACACCGATTGAGCTGGACAATCAGAACCAATTGAGATCATAATACGCTTGCCTGCAAAACAATTGCGAGGTACGCTATGAGGTAATTTTAAGAACGCAACATAACTTGCATCATTCTTAAATATCATAAGGCTCAAGCATATAAAAGGTATTCTTCATGAAATGGGATTAAATAAATTCAAACTTGGAGAAAAAGGGGAGAAAAAGGTGTCACATCTTGAATTGTGAATTCAACAATAAATATTATAAACACAAAAGTTAGAATAAACAATTTGTCGCTTTAATAGCAAATTAAAAACAATCCATTCCTGATCTTGACGATTGGGCGAGAACAGATATAAAACAGGTCAAACCGTTGTCTTTTTCAAGCCCAGTTTTTGGTTGTATCGTGAAATATTTGCTAAAACGACAGTATTGCGAAATTTTTCAAAGTGAAGCATATCGATAACTTTACGTAACGTTGTCAATTTTGGAGTCATACAATATCATGGGGTGACTAAAAATAAAAAATTTTCAAATCAGAGATCCAGCCTGCTTTTAAAAAGTATTTAATAGATGCACGCATCTAAAATGGAAAGTACTTCTGATAAGAGTTCATCATTGCAGTGTTCTATTCGTTTCGCACGGCGAGAACGGAAGTCGACTGATTTAACTTGCTCAACCATAATGAAGCCCGTCAGCTTACTTTTTCCCGTAATAGGTATGTGAAATGGAAAATTTCGATCTGTATGGGTTATTGGACATACAATAGCCAACCCTGTGCTTCTATTGAACAGGTCTTTGCTGACAACAAAAGCAGGTCGCCGTCCTTTCTGTTCATGACCAGATTGTGGGTCAAACGTGATTGCGAGTATGTCCCCTTGCTTGGGGATATAAGCAGGCATCTACCAGACCTCCTTTCCAACCGGCTCTCCCCAGTCAACTTCACCGGGTTGGTAGCTTTTAGGAATGCGGGTCACAAGGTCTTTAAGTTTATGACGACCTCGTATCCTTTTGGCTGGCGCGATAACCAGAATACCGTCTTTTACTCTAATATCAACTTCATCACCAACATCAAGCTGTGCATCTGTGAGCAAATTCTTGGCAAGACGAAGCCCCTGGCTATTTCCCCATTTTTGAATTTTTGCAAGCATTCGACACCTCCTTATGTATATCCTTTGTATAGCCAAACAGTGTATGATTATCAAGAAAAATTTCATCAACTTTATTATTTTGATCCATCAATCTGTCAAACTGAGCACACCACACATCGCAAGCAAGCTATTGGAGGCAGAGCATCACGAAATATCAGCAAAACGACAGTTAAGACAAAATTTTTCTAAAACGCGGGCTCTTGATCACTTTTCGTAATACTGATTGTTTTTTTATTATCATGATTGGCACAAGATGCGCTTTGTGTTAAAAAAAATGCCCAAATCATCATTTGAATTATGGGAAAAAATTGGCATTGCGCATTAAACAAAATATCAAATATTCAACATCTTGAATAAAATCGCGTTTGAGGGAGGGGTGACATCATTTTCGAGCTTTTTCGAAAATAATCACACATGTTCAATAAAAACCCTGCAATCAGAACTTTAAACACCTCCGACTGCAGGGCAAATTGATTATCGCAAAATCGAAAAAGTAACTTATAAGTTACTTGATATCTGCATGATACTCCTGCAAAGACTTGGGCATGGATGCCCCCTGCCGCCTCGCCCGGATACCCTTTGCCGCCGCCTGGGCCGAAGCAATGGTGGTAATATGAAGCACCTTATAATTAATGGCTGCCTTGCGGATATAGGAATCATCATCCTGGCTTTCTTTGCCGCTGGGAGTATTAATCACCAGTTGAATATTTCCGTTTTTAATCTCATCAACAATATCCGGCCGGCCATAACCAAGCTTTTTGATCGGCACTGATTCAATCCCATGCGCTTGAAGAAACTTATGGGTTCCATTGGTGGCGTAAATTTTGAAATCCAGTTCCTTAAACAGCCGGGCCGCTTCCAGAGCGCTGGTTTTATCAGCATCCGCCAGGGTAATCAGAACAGTGCCTTCAAGGGGAAGGGCCACCTTTGTGGCTTCCTGTGATTTGAAAAACGCCAGACCAAACGAATCCGCCATGCCTAAAACTTCACCGGTAGATCGCATTTCAGGTCCCAGCACAGGATCCACTTCCGGGAACATGTTAAACGGGAAGACTGCTTCCTTGACGCCAAAATGCGGAATGGATTTATGCTTTAAATCAAACTCGGACAGCTTTTTACCCAGCAAAATCTGCGTGGCGATATTGGCCATTGAAATATTGCAGACTTTCGATACCAGTGGCACTGTCCGGGAAGCCCTGGGGTTGGCTTCCAGGATATAGACCGTATCATCGGCAATCGCGTACTGAATATTCATCAATCCGACGATCCCTAATTCAATGGCAATTTTTTTGGTATATTCATTGATAATCTCAATATGCTTGACCGGAATGCTGACCGGTGGAATCACACAGGCCGAATCGCCGGAGTGGACCCCGGCCAGTTCGATATGCTCCATCACCGCCGGAACAAACGCATCCGAACCATCGGAAATGGCATCCGCTTCCGCCTCAATGGCATTTTGCAAAAATCTGTCTATCAGAATCGGCCTTTCCGGGGACACGTCCACGGCTGCCGCCATATATTTTTTTAACATCTCTTCATCTGACACCACCATCATGGCGCGGCCGCCCAGAACATAAGACGGGCGGACCATCAACGGGTAACCGATGCGCTCAGCTACTTTCAGGGCCTGTGCTTCCGAATGCGCCATGCCCGATTCCGGCTGGGGAATCCCCAGTTTTGAAATGACCTGACGGAAACGATCCCGGTCTTCGGCCAGATCGATGGTATCCGGTGATGTTCCTAAGATGTTGACCCCGGCATCTTCCAGTTCCTTTGCAATATTTAACGGTGTCTGCCCGCCAAACTGAACAATGACACCTTCAGGCTTTTCCTTTTCATAAATACTTAACACATCTTCTACGGTCAGGGGCTCAAAATACAGTTTTTCTGACGTATCATAATCTGTTGAAACAGTTTCAGGATTGCAGTTGACCATGATGGATTCGAATTTCGCATCCCGAATGGCAAATGCCGCATGAACACAGCAATAATCAAATTCAATCCCCTGGCCGATCCGGTTCGGGCCGCCGCCGAGCACCATAATTTTTTTGTTATCGCTGACCGCCACTTTATCCAGGGCATTGTAGGTAGAGTAATAATATGCCGCATCTTCCACGCCGCTGACCGGAACCGGCTCCCATGATTCACCAAGACCCAGAGCCAAACGTTTTCCCCGGATTTCCGATTCAGGAACGCCCAGAATCTGGGCCAGGTATTTATCTGCAAATCCGTCTTTTTTCGCCTGGATTAACAGTGCATCCGGCGGCAGTTTCCCTTTGTATTTCAGGATCTCCTGTTCAAGCGCCACCAGTTCTTTCATCTGTTCGATAAACCAGGCCTTAATTTTCGTCACTTCATGCAATTCATCAATACTTGCCCCTTTTCGCAGGGCTTCGTACATGATAAACTGGCGCTCGCTGGTGGGCGTGCTCACCAGTGTCATTAA